>Ga0351870_1008_pt1 | contig 118731 bp, 94 predicted proteins | sample TotcelFGM3001M11_FD_206785 | JGI IMG/M metagenome (GOLD analysis project Ga0351870, IMG submission 206785) | Enriched cells from coal bed in the Powder River Basin, Montana, United States - Total cells FGM rep2 HSBNCT.FGM.300.1.M11 ... | reverse complement strand
CCAGCGGAAGCCGGCAGCGCGAGCGGTTGGTGGCAGCCCTCAGGCGGAGGTCTGAGCCACGTCCGCAACGACCAGGGGGAGGATCTCGTCCAAGGCAAAGCTGTGACGATCCTCGCCGTGTCGTTGGAGCGCCGCCAGGGCGGCATCGTAACGCCGCGACCGAGCCAGCGGAACCTGACTCGCCCAAGGCCGGTCCGGCAGGGCTTCCAAACGCGAGTTCCACGCCGATTCCGCGGCAACGGCTCGGCTTGCCCGAGACGCGATCGTATCGCCATCGCGTCCCGCTTGGCGCGCGCCCAGCGGTGGCAACGGCTGGGACAAGGCAAACGCGGCAACGGCTGCAGTGCCGTGGTCGCCGCTTTCTCCTTCGCCCGGCGTGGTTGCCTGGTTCAGATAGTTGATGATCAGCAACAGGTCCAGGGGCTCCAGCAGGCCGTTGCCGTCGACGTCATAGTAGTACAAGGGGATTTCGGGCGGAATCGGATCGGGCGGCAACTGGTTGCCGATGGCGTTGATGCGGTTGATGCCGATCAAGACGTCCAACGGCGTGACCGCTCCCGAGCGGTTGACGTCTTCGGGCAAGTCCGGATTCTGGTAGTCCGGCACTTCGACGACCGTGATCGTCACCGTGCCTACGTTCGACCGAAAACCGTTGTGGTCGCTGACGGTGTATTGAAACGCATCGTGGCCCGAGAAGTTCGCCGCGGGCGTATAGATCACGGAACTATCTTGGACCACAGCCATGCCGTGGCTCGGAGCCGTAACGATCGTCAGGCTCGTCCCGTCCATCGGCCGCCCAACGCCCGAGTCATTGTTCAATACCGCGATGTCCAGCGGCGTGTCTTCCCGGGTCATCACGGCATCGTCCACGACCAGCGGCCCCACCGTGGCAAAACTCCAATCCGCGGGACTATTGAAACCCGCGAAAGGATTCGCGGTGAAATCCTCGAACGCCCCGGCAGCAATCTCCACATAGTAGCTCGTGCGGCGTTCGAGCATCAAGGCCGGCCGAACGGTGATTAATGCGTCGGAAACGGTAACTCGATCGTCTGCCACCGAGATCGTTTGGAATGTGGAATTGTCGGCGGTCCGTTTGATGACGATGTCGCCGACGCCTTTTCGCACCGGCTGGTCAAACGTGATCTGCAGGCTGGCTTCCAAGACGACCCCCGATGCGCCGACGACCGGCGAGAGCGCCAGCACCTCGGGCGGCGCGTCCAACGCCGTAAAATTCCAGGCGGTCGGGTCGCTGATCCCGGCGAACCCGTTGCCAGCCAGGTCTTCGATTGCACCGCTGGAAACCTCGACATAATACGATGTGTTGTCCGTCAACCTCACGGTCGGGACGATGGTCACCGTCATCTCGGAAACGGCAACCTGGCCGCTGGAAACGGAGATCGACTCGACCGTCGCATCGTCGCTGGATCTCTTGAGCGTGATTTGCCCCAAGCCAACGCGGACCGGTTCGTCAAAGACGATCCGCAATTCGGTGTCCCAAGCGATATCCGTCGCATCGTCGGCGGGCCAGAGACCGACCACGACCGGTGGCGTAAAATCGCCCGTGGTAAAGTTCCACGTCGCACCGCCGTGGATCCCGGCAAAGTCATTGCCCGCCAGGTCCCGAAAGGCTCCGGCCGAGACTTCGACGTAGTACCCGGTGGTCTCCAAGAACGGCTCGGCAGGAAGGATCGTGACCACGGTTCCGGACACCGTCACCTGCGGACTGTCGACCGCAATCGTTTCCACGATCGAGGCGTCGCCGCTCCGCTTGATCAGGATCGAACCGGCGTTCTTTTCGACTATCTCGGCGAAAGTCATCACCAAATTCACGTTCGGGGAAACCCGCACCGCGTTGTCGCGCGGCGTGAACAGCGAGACGAACGGATTCTGCATGTCGATGCTGAACGCCGACGGCATCTGGTAGATCTGCTGCGTGTTGCCTGCCAGGTCCTTGGCCCCCATGACACTGATCGAGATATCGGAGGCGTTCAAGTTGCGGTCCGCGACGTCGTAGGTGATGGTGATCGTATCGTCAGACACCGCGGTTGCGTACCAGACGGCCGCCGGATTCGACAGCGTAGGAGTCTGCCCGCCGGCCACGGCAAGGGGGCTGTACGCCAGCGTGGGCAGGATCCCGGTATCCATCGTTTCGTTAAAGACCACGGTCACGGCGAATTTCGCCGGTCCGGCATGAAAGTCCGTCAACAGCGACTCGCTGGCCAGGATGCTTTGAACCGCAGGCGGCTGAGCGTCTTCCAGGCGAACCGTGTACTCGGGATCCTTGCCGCGACTGATGAGTTCGTCCTTGGTGTGCGTGTAATCGCTGTCATAGACCTGGATGACATAGGTCCCGGCTTGGGTCAGCGTCATCGACTTTGTATCCCCCGCATTCAGTTCCTGGCCCACCGTGTCTCCGGTCGGGGCAAACAAGCGTGCGCGAGGCTTGTAGGAAACCGTCGTCTCGGACGAAAACGACAGCCTCGTCTGGACTTGGCCGCCCGAGGCTGCCAAGTCGGCCGCGGACAGCGTGTAGTAGAACGTGTCGACTTCGCTGATCGCATCAATCGTTCCCGTGTTTGCGTCGCCCAAGCCGATCGCGACGGCGTCCACACTGGGCGGGCTCAGTCCCGCCAGCGTCACGCCATAGGGTTCGGGATGCGTGTAGTCGTAGTCGTAAACCTGGATCACATAAGTCCCCGCCTCGGCGGGCAAGCGGTAGACGACCTTGTTTCCGTTTTCGACTTCACTCGGCCCGTTGGTGCCCGGCAACTTGGAGACCTTGCTACCCGACGGCGAGTAGAGTTCCGCCCACAGCCGGGAACTCATGCCCGCCACCAGGTCCGAGAGACTGACCGACACGATCTCGCTGCCATTGGCCGCGAACTGGAACGCGTCGATCTCTCCAGCGACGATGTCGCCGGTCGCCGTCTCGCCCAGCGTCAACGTCACGGCGTCGGCGCTGGGAGGAACCAAGCCCTCAAACGCCAATTGATAATCGCCGATCGCGCGATAGCTGTTGTCATGCACCTGGATCACATACGTGCCGGCGCCAAGCGGCTCGGATAGCACTTTCGAACCCGGCGTAACCTGACTGACACGGTTGCCCGTCGAACTGGAATACAGTTTGACTTTGTCCCCCGCCGGGGAATACAACGTCGCCCGGCTGCCCGAGTGGCTTTCGGACAACGACAACGTGACGATATCGCCCGCGTCCGCCGTAAACGTGTACGCATCGACCTCGCCCATCACGTCGAGCCGGTAGCTCTTCAAGTCTCCCCGCTTGATCTGTTGGGCATCCAAGCTGGGCGGCTGAATCCCCTCCAACGCCAAGGCATACGTTCCCGTGTCCCGATCATCGTTATCCTGGACGCGGACGGTGTATCTACCGGCGTCGGTGAGTTTGAACATGCGCGAAGCACCGGCGTCGATTTCGCTGCCCAACAAGCTCCCGCCGGGAGCTTCCAGCCTGGCGCGGGGCTTGAACTCGCCCAACCCCCCCGATACGGCCAGGGTCACGACATATTGGCCGCCCGCGACGGCTAGCTGCTGCGAAGTGATGTCAAGATAGTGCGCATCGCGGTCGCCGACAGGGAAAATGTTATCTGTCAAAACGTTGCCGCTGATGCTTAACAGATTTCGCGACTCGAGCTGCTCCAAAGTCAAGCGGCGCAAGCCTTTGCTGCGAATTTTGACGGCCGAAGCACGCTTTCGGCGGACGACTTGGCCAAGGCTGGATGCAGCAGGCTGGTACATTGCAGAAGTCATGGCTGATATTGAGTTTAAGTCACGAATTATGGGCGGAAAGGTGTTCCCCCTGTCATTCTTCGACGCCTCCGTTATTGTTTTAGTTCATGCTGCCGAATCAAGTAGCGCGAATCGAACCACCCAATCGCATGCCAACTTGGGCATATCCAGGCCGTCTTGCCGTTGCGCGTACTCGCACGTCCGGGTTCGACAACCGCTCTCCGGCTTGCCCCCAACGACCGTCCGAGGTCGGGGTCGCAACAACCTCGTTCGGCGTCGTCGATCCGATTGATGGCTTCGATTCTCGGGAACCGCCGTTCACCCCTGCGCTTTGGCGACCATCGCGTCGAACATGGCCTTCTGTTCCGCCAACGCCTTGACGCGGTCCTCGACCTTGGTACCGGCCTCCAGCAGTACCCAGCCGCGATAGTCCATCTGGACGAGTAGGGAAATCAGTGTCTGCCAGGGATAATCGGGACTGGTAAAGGTGCGGACGTGGACGGTATCGCCAAAGCGGTCTTTGACCAGATCGAAGTTGTATTCGAGGCCGGGTTCCTGCAAGTCGGCCGCGTTCGAGTTCCAACAGACGGCGACGTTGGGGTGCGTCGCGATGTCCATGATCTGCTTGATGATCGGCAGCCGCGCACAGCCGCCATGCACCTCGAGGCGAATCTGCTGGCCGAAATCCGCGGCAAACGCGCCGACCACGTTCAGCGCCTTGCCGATCTGTTCGATGGTCTTCTCGGGCGGCACGGTCTTGGGCAAGTCGTTGGGCCGGACCTTGACGCCGCTGCCCCCCACGTCGTGACTCAATTTGACGAACTCCTTGGTATTCTCGATCGCCCGCTCGACGGCCCCCGGCTCGGGCCGATGATAGTCCTCGGCACTGCCCAATCCTACCAGCGTCACGGGACTGTCCGCGAAACGCGCTTTGACCTCGCGCCGCTGCTGGGCATCCAAGTGACACTCGACGCCATGCGCGTGGGTCGTGCGCAGTTCGACACCCAACGCGTTGGTCTTCGTACAGTTGGCGATCAGCGTGGTCAGGTCCCAATCGGCGCCCCATTGATAGGTCACCAAGCCAAAGGCCATGTCGCTGCCCGGCTTGCGGTCCGCCGCCCCTACGCGCCACGAACCGTACGCCAGCGCCGCAGCGCTCAGCCCCAGGGATTGCTTCAAGAAACCACGGCGGGAAGTTGTACTCATCGTCGACATACCTTTTCTTTCCTCTCTGGGCGGCTGTCTGTGGGACGAGACCGCGACTCTCTGGGGCGGAACAGAAGGCTGGGGCAAGGCTCAAGCAGGGGCGACGACACCACGTTGCGGTGCCTTGGCCCACGTTCGCTAATCTACACCCCGGCCAGGGCGTCGGCAAGCTCGCGGCACGATTCGAGTGCATGCTTCCGAGCCCTTGGCAAGCCGAACTAGCGAGCGCGGGCTGCGCCGGCAAGGGCTTTGGCGGTGGCGTTGATGATGGCTTCGGACGTGAGCGTGGCGCTGCTGGTGGCGTCGACGCCTTTGACGCCTTGCTTCTGGACGATCTTGGCCGTGGTTTCATTGAGCGCCGAATAGAACTGCTTCTCTTCGTGCCGTGTAACCTTGACCTCGATCATCCGCCCGCCGCGGACCGTGACCGCTACGTGCAGCGGGCCGGCATAGCCCAGGCTGCTGGCTTCGTAGACGCCGTCGGGGACCTTGGTCACATCGGCCATCTCGAACAGCCGGATCGCCTCCAAGCTGGCCGCTGCCCGCAGGTGCTCGCGTTCGATCCGCTTGGCTTGCTGCCCGATGGCCGGCGACTTGAGGGCCTTTTCGTAGTATTGGATCGCTCGGTCGTACAGCCCATTGGTGCGACAGGCATCGCCCGCATACATGTAGCAGATGGCGGCCAGCGGCGGCGCGGCGCGGGCGTAGCCCTCGGCCAATTCGATGGCGTGCTGGGGCTCGCCCATGTCGGCCCAAGCTTTGATCAGCGCGAACTGGCCGGAGGTCTTCTCCAGTTGCCGGAGCAACTCGACCGCCATCGGCTTGTTTCCCAGCCGGTAGTAGCACTCGGCCAACAGCGGCACGCTGCCCGGGAAACGGCTGTTCGGCTTGTGCGCGCCGGCCTTCTGCCACCAAAACGCCGCCCGCGCGTAGTCCTCCAGCAAGTTATGATAGAAGCGGCCCAGGGTGTCCATGATTCGCTGCACGGTCTGCGGCTTGTCCTTGTTCACCTCCAGCAGATGATGCAGCAGCTTGGTGCCCTCTTTCCATTTGCCGGGATTGGGATTGAGCACGTCCCAGATATATTGCCCCATGTTCTTCTGGGCGTTCCACGGGCCGTACACCGGCTCGGGCCAGGTCAAGTCGAGGGTCGCTGGATAGTTCAGCGGCGTCGCGTCGTACCAGTCGGGCGGCGTCGAGCCCTGTTGGTCGATCAGGGCCTGAACCTCGGCCGCCGAACGCCCCTTGGATGCGGCTGCGTCGCGGGACGCGCCGGACGAGACGCCGGCCGGCGATTTCGAGCCGGAACTGGGGCTCGGTTTGTTCGTTGCGCCGGCAGCCTCGGCTTGCATCTCGTTCAGCACATAACGCTTGTCGTTCATCGTGATTGCATGAATGCGATCATACGGGTAGATTCGCGTGAACGCTCGACCCGCCATCGTATACGTCACGGTGATCTCCCGCGCATCCCTGTCGATCTTGGTTACCTGGCCCTCGATCTTGCTGCCGCCGAGCAGCTCGACAACGTCCGCTCGGGTCGGCTCGCCCAGGACGGAGAATCCAAGGAGCAAGAACCAAAACAAGCAGCGATGCCGTAAACAGGCGGAAATCATCGTGGCATTACTCACAACCGCGTGCGGCACAATATCACTCCTAACATGACGAGTAACTTCTTGGTAAGACGGATGGTGAATCCGTCCCGTTGGAAAAAACGTGGCTGGCAACACCCCGGCGGGACATCGCCCATCGTGCGATCCGACCGAAATCCGCTTCGGCGGATTCCCCACAGCAGAACTTCTAGCACGTGGTTGATAGCATAGCCACGGGTTTGACACAACCCATACCCATTATCCGGCCGCATCGCCGACCTCAAACGGGACCACGCCTCGCACCTCCACAACCCGCTGGGCCAGGCAAACTCCGTCGGCTCGACGGGCTGTCGTTCGCGAGTGCCCTGGGCAACCTCGTCCCATCTCGAAGACCCTGCCACCCGCCCGATCAACGCGCTGGCAAACTCGCAGGATCAGGAGACGCTGCTCTCGCCCTGCGATCCACGGGTCTGGGCGGATTCCAGCTGCTGGAGCAGGCCGTCGTAGTTGGCCAGGCAGGTCTGCACGGCGCCTTGCAGTTGGTTCAGGTCGCGTCGTTGGCCTTCGGAGGCGGCCAACAGGGGTTCGAGCCAGGTGTTCATCACGTCGAACTGGCTCTTGACCACATCCAGCAGCTCGCGCGGGACGCGATGCTGGACGATGACCCGCTGTGAGAGCGGTTCCGGCGGGGCGGTGCGTACCGTGGGCTCGGCGCGGTGTTCGGCGGCTTGGGTCGCGGCCTCTTTCAGCGCCGTGCCGATCGCTTCCAGGCCGCGGCGCAGTTCACCCACGTGCTGCAGCAGGGCGGACAGCACGACTTTGTCATCGTCCGTGTCTTTCTTGGCCAGATGCTTGACGCCCTCGCCCAGCGATTCGCGGATGGCGTGCAAGCCGTCGCCGACGTCCCGCAGCTGGACGATCACGCGGCCCACCTGGTCGTCCGCCGCGACGCCTTGCATTTTCACGTTCTGCTGGAAGGTGCGTTTGATGTCGGACCACCGCCGAGCTTCGTCCGGCGTCAGTACGCCCATCAGGTCTTTGAATTTCAGCAGGTTCGACTCGGCATTGGTCGTCAGCGTCTGGGCGTCGTTTTCGTAGTTGGAAACGATCAGCGTCTGCAACTCGCGATCGTTCATGATCGGCAGCACCTTTTCCGCGATGCGGTTCATGTTGCGATAGCTGCCCTGCAGCAGGAACGGCGGCTCGGTGCGGTAGGCGTCGGCCTGGGCAGCCGAGCGGATGTACTCGCGATTGACGCTCAACACGATGTCGCGGACCCGCATCAGCTTCTGCATCACGGAGACCATTTCGTTGATCTCTTCCGAGGCGTAATTGCCCTCGAGTTCGACGCCTTCGCGGCTGTTTTGGGCGGCGATGCGGAGGATGCCGTAAACGTCCTTCTGGCTGCGGGCGGCCAGTTTGTTCAGCACCGGGTTGGACGTCAGGCAATTTTCCAGATAGCTCATCTCGAACACGTCCTGCGTGTCGCCGATGATCTCGCCCAGGTTGTAGATGTCGGCCCGGTTGGACAGCATGTCCGGGATGCGGAACTTTTCGCCGCTTTCCGTGTACGGGTTGCCGGCCATCACGACACAGACTTTTCGGCCCCGCAAGTCGTAGGTCCGCGTGCGGCCTTGGTAGACGCCTTCGATCTTGCGCTGGGCATCGCACAGCGAGATGAACTTCTGCAGGAACTCGGCGTGGCAGTGCTGGATGTCGTCCACGTACAGCATCACGTTGTCGCCCATCTCGAAGGCCAGGTTCAGCCGGTGCAGTTCTTCGCGGGCGGCGGCGTTGGGGGCCTCGGCCGGGTCCAGCGATGTGACCCGATGGCCGATCGCCGGGCCGTTGATCTTCATGAAAATCAGGCCCAGCCGGTTGGCGATGTACTCCATCAACGTGGTCTTGCCGTAGCCGGGCGGCGAGATGACCAGCAGCAGGCCCATGCGATCGGTCCGCTTCTGCTCGCCGGCCACGCCGATCTGTTTGGCCAGGTTGTCGCCGACCAGCGGCAGATAGACTTCGTCGATCAGCTTGTTGCGGACGAACGAGGTCAGCACGCGGGGGCGGAATTCATCGAGTTTCATATCGTCCCGAGCCGCGTCGACCAATTCCTTCTTTCGCCGGACAAAGCTGCGATACAGCGGCACGACGCGGCGCTCGAACTGGTCCAGCTTGAACATGAAACGGTTGTAGTTCAGGTGATACCGGCCGCCGCCCGTCAGCGCGTGACTGCCGGCTAGTCCGGACAGATCTCGCGTGACCTGGCCGTCGACGATGTGTTCCGGCTGCGGTGGGCCGTCCAGTACGCAGGCGACCACTTCGTCCACGTATTCCCAATCGTCCTTCTGCGTTTCCGGCCGCTGTTCCAGAAAGGCTTCGATCCAATCGCGCAACAGCAGCACGCGATCCACGGGGGCGGACATCACGGCGGCCAGCGAGACGCCAAAGACGTCCGCAAAGTTGTGCTGTTCCAGGTGCCGCTGGAAAGCGGCAGCCAACTCGGCGGCGCGGCGGCTGACGATGAACGCGTCTTGCGCGTCCGTACCTCGCGTTGTCTCGGCGGGCACGGCGCGATTTGCGCCGGTCAGTTCGCAGAACAGGTACTCGGCCGCTTCGTCGACCAGGAAGTCCGGGTACAGTTGCGTCTGCGCCGCGAAGCCGGCCAGCAGGGTTCGCAGATCCGCCACATACTGGGTTTGGGCCGTGGCCTGGGGAAATAGCCGGACGACGGTCCCGAAGCCGTGTAGCGTGGCCGCCATCCGCTGCTTGTCCGCCGGATCCCCAAAGTGCCGCCAGAACACGCGGGCCATCGCGCGGGCGCGAGTCTGGAATCGCAGCAGGCCGATCGTGGTTTTCATCTCCAGCAGGGCCCGCAACAGGATCGCCGCGTCGTGGTCGTGGACGCCTTTGGAATAGGCTTCTTCGTAGCGGGGGGCCATGAAGCGTTGAACGTGCGCGGTCAACGGTTGGTCGTCGCAGGCCAGCAGATCTTTCGGCGTCAGACCGGCGGAAAGTGGGCGAGAGCCGTTTTCGGGCTGCTCGTCCGTCTGCGATTCGGCGTCTTGGCCGTAGACGACACCCGCCCCCGTGCCTTCCGGCACCGGGCGGTACAACTCGCTCAAGAACTGGAAGGCCAGGTACTCGGCCCGATACACCTCGCGGTTCTCCGAGACGAGGTGCTGGTCCCAGACGTCGCGGGTGGCCAGCAGGTCCTGGTCTTCGATCGGCTGGAAGAAGTTGGTGCCGGTCAAGTGCAGCAGCATTTGGCCGTCGCGCAGCACGGTGGTCAGATCCAGCGGCTGGGCGTTGACGGAGAAGCGGTGTTGGCCCAAGCGTATGATCATTTCGCCTTCGACGAACAGATCCTGCCGGTCCTTCAACTGGCGGACGGCGTCCTCGCGGACGGTCTTCAGGCGGCTTTGGATATCGTCGACCTTGACGCTGTCGCCCAGCTCTTTGAGTTGAGCGACCAGGCCGCGGACTTTTTCGATCATCAGGTCCGAGGCAAAATAGCCGTGGATGTCGTTGATCGAGGTCAGCGTTTCGACGCGGGACTTGATCCCTTTCAAGATCCGTTCGGCGGCGCTTTGCAGCGCGGCGGCGCGCTGATTCCGCGCCTCGACCAACTGGACTTTGCGGCTCTCGAAGGCGTTATAAACTTCCTCGCGTTTCTCCGTCAGCTGAAGCACGAATTCGTCGAACTCGGCGAAACGGCCTTCGAGTTCTTCGATTTGGACCATCAGCTTGGTCAGGAACTCGTCGCACTTCTCCGGCGAATCGGAGACGTCCAAAAAGTTGACCACGCTCTGGTTCAGCAACCGCAACTGCGAATTGAACTCGGCAACGCCCTCGACCGACAGCAGTTCCTTGGTCTTGCGTTTCAGTGCCGCTCGGGCCGAGTTGACGCGGGCGAAGATGGCCGAAATGTTGTCGATAATCGTGATCCGGTGCGTGGCGTCGTCGATCTTCAGGTTGCTGACGATTTCGATCAGCATCTCCAGCTCGCCGGCGCTGGCCATGACGTCCGCTTCCAGCTGTTTCGCATCGGCGACGCGTTCCAGGGCGTCGATCTTGGCGGCGTCGTCCCGAATCCGCTGCTCGTAGGGCTGCAGGGCTGCGGGTTGCAGCAGGAACTGGACACAGCGATGTGCCAGCCGGTCGGCCTGTTCGACAATCTCCTTCTCCAACGCATCCACCAGGACGAGGTCGATGTACCGCAGATCCCGCAGCGCGATCGTTTCGCCGCGCGAGCGGCGCAGATCGGCCAGCGAACTGACGAAGTCGTTGACGTGTTCGAACCGTTTACGGCGACTCGTCGCCAGGATGCCGTGGACCTGCTGCCGCACGCGGTCGGTCTCGGCGGCCGTGTTCCGCCGGACCCGCACGACTTTCTCGAATTCGTCGATGGCGGCCGTGGCGGCGTTGCGGATCTCGCCGAGGGTTTCGCCCAAGTTGAAACAGTCCGGGTTGCCGATCCAGAAATAGCTGTCCTTGACATCGCCTGCCAGCTTGGCCAGATCGACGAACAGATTGGCGTAGGTGTCTTCCTTGGCGATCAGGTTGAGGATTTCCTGGCATTCGGCCATGCCGCGAACCAGGTCACGATTGCCGATCTTGTACAAGAACGAATCGGTCTTGGCTGCCGTCACATAGTCTGCGGCCACGTACGGCGTCTGCCAGATTTGCAGGGCGTGGTGCTTCTGCGGCTCGGCTTGCGCTTTGAAACACACCAACTCGCCGCCCGGAAAAAACGTCGCACCGTGACAACGGATCGGCGTCTCGACTGTCTGCTCGATCAAGTTGTACCGCAACAGAACGTGGTCACCGGAATCGCGGTTGTAGAAGACGAACAGAAAATCCTCGCCGTTCGGGGCTGCCAAACGCCGCTCGAACAGCATGTCGGTCAGCCCGCCTTCGAACACCTTGACCTCGCCGGTCTGCAGGTAGTAGCCATCGGGAAAGATGATCCCGTGGTCGTCGGGCAGCAGCACGCAGGCGTTGGCGATGGAATCCAGTCGGATCGCCCGGCGGACCTTTTCGCTGTAGACGATGTACCGGAAAGCGTTTTCCTGGTAGGGGCGGATTTTCAGCAGGATCAGGTTGCCGACCAGCGCATAGTAGATCTCGGCGTCGTCCAGCGTTTGATCTTTGTTGTCGACCTCTTCGGCGTAGATTCCGGCGCCGCTGTCCGTGTTGTTTTCGATCTTGATCGTCAGGTCCCCGCCCACCGTCTCGACAAACACCCGGTCCTGGATCGAGATGTGCGGGTGCATCCCGGTCCGGTGCCATTCGCGAGTCGTACGAATCCACTCGAATTCATGTTGCGGCGGGAGGCGGAATTCGTGGTCGCTGCGGTTGTCCAGGTAGATTGGTTTCCCGCCTTGCAGCGCCCACTTGAACGTCTTGATATCCGACGGGTTCGGGCCGACGCGAAAGACCATGAACAGGTGCGGCCCCAGGATCGAGAACTTGGCGAACGTCGCGTGGCGGTAGTAGCGGTAGATCTCCTTGAAATCCCGCTCGAACTGGGGATCGGCGATCAAGTCCAACGGCTGCTGGGTCAAGGCGCGATCCCGGAACTGGTACACGGCAAAGACGTCGGACAGGGCGGTCTCGGTCTTCAAGCCCAGATGGACGTTATAACCGAAGAGGAAGCGGTCGCCGATCGCCACCATGTCCCGCGGGACACAATTGTGATCGGTCGTAATCCGCTCGGTGCTCAGCAGCTTGGTCTCGATCGTCCCGAACACCTCGCGGCGAGCGTCGTTCAATCGGTCCAAACGCGCGCGAAGTTCCTTGGCCTGCTGGTTCAGCCGGTTGCGGATGATCTCGTAGGTGCTGCCTTCGAGTTGAACGGCAGCTGCGGCTTGGGGGGTGTCAGCCTCTTGAGCCATGCGGTGCGGTCCTCAGTTCGATTCGCCAGCCGGGCTTCGCAGAACGGAATTTATTCCGTTGAGAAACGCTCGTCGTGGAAACGGAATGAAGTCCGTTCTACTTCATTCCGCGTGGAAACTTGTCTCGTACGGGCGCACTGTTCGTAGCACGCCGTCACGCTCGTGCGGACGCGGCGGCTTGGACCGCCGCCACCTTCTTGTCTCCCAGGCCCAGGTTCTTGACCATGTCGAACAGGCGGGCCAGTTCGCTACGGGTCTCGTCGCTGTCGGTCATGCCCATCATCTTCAGCAACAGGGCCGCCACCGTCAGGTCCTTGACATCGCCGGCGCTCAGGTTGAACTGGGCGATCAGCTGTTCCAGCTTCTGCCGGAAGTACTCGGGATTGCCGTTGAAGAACGTGTTCTTGACGTCGGTCAGCGTTTCGCTGCTGTGGATCAGGCGATCGACCGCTTTCCCGCCCTTGACGGCTTCCACGATCTTGTCAAAGAACGTTGTCTCACCGCCGACGATGTCGATGCGAGCGCTCTTGAGGGCCTCGCTCACGATCCGCGACTGGGCCTCGGCGATTTCCTGTTGCGCGGCGATGGCGGCAATCTCGATGTCCTTGTCCTTGTTCAGCCGCAGTTTGAACTCCTCGTGCTCCTTGCCGACGCCGTCGAACAATTTCATGGCGTTGGCCTTGTCCTCGATGCCCTTGGCTTCGCTGCGGAACTTCAGTTCCATCACGGTGGCTTCGGCCGTGCCGTCCCGTTCCTTGGCGGCAGCCATCGCCTCGACGCCTTTGGCCTGGGCGACGGCCTTCCGTTCCAGGACCACGGCCTCGACGGTGCCCTGCTTCTCGATCGCTTCGGCTTTGACGGTCATCACCTTGGCTTCGGCCAGACCGGTGGCCGCTTCGTCGGCCGTCTTGGCCTCGGCCATCATCTTGGTGGCTTGCATCTGCCGTTCCGCGGCCTGGCGGTCGGCGTCGGCTTCGATGACGATTTGTTCGGCCTTGAGCGATGCGGCTTGCTTGGCGGCGTCCGCGGCCTTGACCTGTTTGATCAACGCCTCTTGCGCCGCCATTTCGGCCTGGGTTACCTGGACGCGTTTCTGCCGATCGGCGCCGGCGAATTGCTGCGTGTCCTTGATGCGTTCCTGTTCCTCGACGACGGAGCGTTCGACCATCACCCGTTCGCGGATCACTTCCTGGATATTCCGTTTTTCAACTTCGATGGCCTTTTCTTTCTCGATCTGGGCCAGCGAGACGACCCGCTCGCGTTCGGTTGCTTCCAACTCGCGATCTTTGTGGACGCGTTCGATCTCCACGCCGTCGGTACGCTCCTTGTTCCGCATCGCGACGATGATCTGGCGGTCGCGGTTTTCCTCGGCGGTGCGGACATCCTCCTCGGTGCGAATGCGGGCCTGCTCGGACTTGAGCAACTCCTGCTGTTCAACGATCCGTGATTCCGCCGCTTGCCGGGCAGTGACTTCGGCGATTTCGCGTTTTTGCTTTTCTTCCGCCTCGATCTGTTGCCGCTCCAGCATCAGGATGGCTTCCCGGGCTTCGACGTCCTGTTTCTTGATCGTCTTCTCTTTCTCACGTCGGATCTCATTGGCCAGGATATGTTCCCGCGAGGTCAGATCGGTGATCTTCTTGATGCCCTCGGCGTCCAGGATGTTCTGCGGGTTCATCATCTCCAGCGGAGTCTGCTCGAGATAGTCGATGGCACAGTCGTCGAGTTTGTAGCCGTTCAGGTCGGTGCCCAGCACCTTGATGATCTCTTCCTTGAACTTGTCCCGCTCCTCGTACAGTTCGGCGAAATCGAACCGTTTGCCGACCGTCTTGAGGGCTTCGGAGAACTTGGCATCGAACAATTCGATCAGCGCCCGCTGCTCCGAGGCACGACGGCAGCCCAGCGATTGGGCCACCTGCAAGATGTCTTCCCGCGTGTTGTTGACGCGGACAAAGAACGCGACCTCGATGTCCGCGCGAATGTTGTCTTTGCAGATCAACCCCTGTTCGCCCTTGCGGTGGATCTCGATCCGCTTGACGGACAGATCCATCTTCTCCCAGCGGTGGATCACCGGGACGACCACGATGCCGGCGCCGGTAGCCGATTTCAGGCCGCCGTATCCCGAACGGATAATGGCCTCCTCGGGACCAACCTTGCGATAGAAACGCGAGGCTAGGAGGGCGATGGCCATCAGGCCAAAGACGATCGACGCCAAGGTCACAATGGCGATGAGGAGCAATTCAACGTTGAACGCCCCCAACAGGACTGCTGTCTGCATGTCTACACCTCAGTTTGTGCTTTCTCGATGAAGTAGACGTTCTTCTCCGGGTCAAAATCCACGATCACCGCCGGCTCGCCTTTGGCCAGCGGCGTTTGCTTCACACGCACGTTCAAAATCAACGGGGCAGCTTCGGTGGCAACTTGAGCCTGTCCGAAAGCCTGTGTCACCTGGCTGGTCGTAATCTGGCAACCGCGTCCGATCAAGTCCTCGGCGCGGTTCGGTTCGACCGGCTCGAACTTGTCCCGCAACGGCTGCGTCAGCACCTTTGTCAGCAGCACGCCCAGGACCAGATTGCGAACCGTGTACTGGGCCGCGTAGAACAACTCCGTTCGCAGTTCGGGGTCGTCCGCCAAGCGGTCCAGCAACAGCGTGACCAACCAGTAGGCGATCGCAAAAGCGCTTCCCCAAACCACCAGCGGCACGCGGCCGATGTTCAGGAATCGCAGGACCACCAGCCCCACGCTCAACGAGGACTCGAGATCCGGCTCGCCGTCGATGTCGAGGTCAAAGTCGAACAGCTCCAAATCCAGTCCGGCGACAATGGCCAGCACCCAGTACAGCATGGCCAACAGCAGCACCACGCTGGCCGGCAGGCAAGCGCCCGTGAAACAGACTTCGACAAACCCCATAATCTCAGCCCACATCGTCGGATCATCCCTCGTTGACAATTATTGTCGCTGCCGTCGAACCATCCCGGCAACATGGTCCTTATTCGTTTCCCAGCCGGGAAGATTCAGGGAATTTGAGACGGTTTTTCCGAAGATAGGATTCTTACCCAGTTTAGTAGCGCGGAGCGGAATTGCGATAGTCGCGGTGGTTTTCACGCAAAAAAGACAAGCGTTGGCAGAAAAAAGGGAAAAGGGAAAGGCTCAGACGTCCAGAATTCAGAATTGGCGGTCAAACGGTTCGATGATGGCAACCGGCCACTCCGCCAATTCTGAATTCTGGACGTCTGAGCCCTGAGTAGCGCGGAGCGGACTTGTGATTGTCGCGATGGTTTTTATGCAAGCAAAACAAGCGTGGGCAGAAAAAGGAAAAGGGAAAGGCTCAGATGTCCAGAATTCAGAATTGGCGGTCAAACGGTTCGATGATGGCAACCGGCCACTCCGCCAATTCTGAATTCTGGACGTCTGAGCCCTGAGCAGCCCAGTGGGGATCGACCTGATTCCAGACGAAATGGTTCTTTAGACCTCTTTCGTCAATCCCGGCTGGGGCGCGGCGTACATTCCGTCCGGGCCGGCATGCAGCGGGGCCGGCGTGTTTTCGGTCATGTTGTCGATGTCCGCGATGAATTCAAAGTTGGAATTCATCGCTTCGTCCCAGGTTACGTAGCGGCCGGTATGAGTCGCCATGCGACCCATCAGGGTCGCCAAATTGGCTTCGCCGGCGCGGCGTCCCTCGTTGTGCGGCGTGTCTTGGCGAATGGCGTCGACCAGGATCTGCCATTCGGCTCGATACGGGTTCAAGTCCGGCTGGCCATACTCCCACACGATCTCGTCTTTGACCATGTTCTGACTCTTGTAGATCTTGGGCTGCGGCTGGCCCAGATTGGCCATGATCACGGCCGAGCCCTTCGAGCCGTGGGCAAAGTCCGCGTATTCCTCCCAGCAGTTGGGCATGTGCCGCGACCAGGCGAACAGTTTGGCGCCGTCGGCAAAGGTGTACTCGACACTGTAGTGGTCGAACAGGTTGCCCGCTTCCGCATAACAGCGGCCGCCCATGCCCTGGGCGGCGACCGGCCAGGCGTTCTTGACCCAGCAGGCCTGATCCACGTTGTGACAGTGCCAGTCGATAAAGAACCCGCCGGTAACCCAATTGAACGAGACGGGCCGCTGCAATTGGAACATCAATTCGTTGGCCCCTTCCGGCAACTTGGGACAGTACACCGGCCCGTGGACGCGGTAGATTCGCAGCATCTGGACGTCGCCGATCGCGCCGTCGTAAATCCGCTGTACCACTTCCTGACGTGCCTTCGAGTGCCGCCACATGAACCCGCAGCCGACCTTCAAGTTCTTCTTCTCCGACTCTTCGGCAGCCTTGAGGATGCGACGTGTTCCGGGGGCATCCACGGCAAAGGACTTTTCCATGAACACATGCAGTCCCTTCTGCACGGCGTATTCGAAGTGCAGCGGCCGGAAGACGGACGAGGTGGTCAGAATCACCACGTCGCCGGGCGACAGGCAATCGATCGCTTTCTTGTATCCGTCGAACCCCAGAAAGGCCCGCTCGGGCGTCACATCCACTTTGTCGGCCGCGGCGTCGCTGAGCCGTTTCAGACTGCCCTGCAAGCGATTCTCGAACAGATCGGCCATGGCGTACAGCTTGATCGGTCCGCCGCTGGTGGCAAAGGCATCGCTCACGGCCCCCGTGCCGCGACCGCCGCAGCCCACCACGGCCAATTTGATCGTCGCATCCTCGGCGGCATGCACGTGCGGCACGATCACCCCGGCCAGCGCCGTGGCGGCGGCCGATCGGCCGGCCACGCGGAGAAAGTCACGGCGGGATGCTGCAGGGGCGTCAGGGCGAGAAACGGAAGTCGTCATCGGCAGGCTCCTTGTAACAGGGGTGGGAAAATCAATGCGCGTGATCGTGCTCGTGATCGTGATCGTGCTCGCAACAGTCTTCCGTGGTGCCGTGTCCGTGCTGATGCGGCGCTTCAAACATACCCAAAGCATACGCCGACACAATGCCCAGCACCAAGGCGGTCGACAGTTTCAAGCGATCGTGGGCGTGGAACTGGACTTCGGGCAGAATATCGGCCAAGGCAATACACAGAAACACGCCGGCAGAGAACCCCAACGCCAGCCCGACGATGGTGTGCTGATGATCGACAAAATGGCTCAACCCCAGAGAAAACACTGCCGCCCCGACGATGCTCGTCAAGGCGAACGCGATATTGACCAGCTGGCGGGAGCCTTTCGACCAGTTTCCGGCGGCCATGACCGACGTGATGGACATGGCATCCAGCGGTTTGTGCAGCAGAACGGCCAGAAACGTTCCCAATCCCAACAGCCCGGCTGCCTCGGGATGCTGCGCTTCGGCCGTGACGCTGGCGGCAATGGCGATGCCGTCCATCAAGGTATGCAGCGCCAGGCCGATGAACAGTCCGATCCAGCTGAAACGATGGCGATGTGTTGCGCAATGGTCGCCATCCAGCGGATAATCATGGTGCAGGCAAGTATCGTGCGAATGATCGTGGTCGCAGGTGCCGCGTCCATCGGCGTCAACCGGCCCGTGCTGATGCACGTGAAAGATACGAATCAAAAAGAACATGGTCAGCAAGCCGCCCAAGGTCGCCCAGACGGCTTGGTCCAGCGAGCCGGTTTCCGCCGCGGAGTGCGGCAGCAGATGCAGCAGGGCCACGGCCAGCACGAAACCGCCGACGAAACTCATGATCAACTGCATCCGCGTGTGCGTCAATCGCAACAGGGAAGGCAGTGTGCCGCCCCCCAGCGAAGCCAGGGCGACGAGCGAACAATAGCCGGCGATCAGCAGGTAGGGCCACATGGCATCCTCGACGGCTTGCTCAGCCGACGTTCCGTCAATAGCTTGAAGGGATAGGACCAGCGTCCATCATCGTAGAGTATTCCCGGCGATTCACAAGCCGGGAAGCGATTGGTTCCTGGCGGGCGAAAGATCGCATGGTCATCGCGTTCGAACTGCGGCAGGGCGATCGCCTTTTGCCGGTTCAACCGTTCGAGAGCGTGTGTTGGGAGACGGAGCGTTCATCTCCGCCCGCCTTGTCGCCTTGCCGCAGTGGTTATAATGCCTCAGATTCCTCGTCCTCGTTCCTTGGGAAATTCGATGACCGTACATACCGACCGCCCAACCAACTTGAAAGCTCTGCGGGACAGCGGCTGGCAATCCCGGTCCGTCAAACGCGAGGTCCACGACAACTTTTTGCGAATGTTGGCGTCCGGCGAGGAGCTGTTTCCGGGCATGATCGGCTACGACGATACGGTCATCCCGGAGATCAGTCTGGCTCTACTCGCAGGCCACGATTTGCTATTTCTGGGCGAAAAAGGCCAGGGCAAGACACGGCTGATGCGTTGCCTGGTGCGGTTTCTGGACGAGTACGTCCCCTTTATCGACATTCCGGAAGCGCCCTTTCACGACGATCCATATCATCCCATCAGCGGCACCTGCCAACGCTATGTGGCGAGTCATCCCGAACAAGATGTGCCGATCGGCTGGTGGCACCGCGACGAGCGATACGCCGAACGGTTGGCGCCGGGTACCAAGTTTGCAGACGTGATCGGCGAGATCGACCCGGCCAAGCTGGCGGGGGGCGCGAGCATGGCCACCGAGCAGGCCTTGCACTTCGGCTTGATCCCACGGATGCATCGGGGGTTGTTCGCGGTCAACGAGCTGCCGGAGCTGGATGAATTGGTCCAGGTCGGCTTGTTCAACATCCTGGAAGAGCGCGACGTGCAGATTCGCGGCTACCCGATCCGCTTTGACCTGGATCTCATGCTCCTGTTCTCGGCGAATCCGGCTACCTTCAATCGCAGCGGCAAAGTGATTCCGCAGCTCAAGGACCGCATCGGCTCGGTGATCCATACGCATTATCCGCGGTCGCGCGACCAGGGCATCGAGATTATGGAACAGGAGGCCGGCATCGACTTGGGCGGCCCCTATCCCGTGGCGGTACCGTACTTTATGCGGGAGATCATCGAGGAGATCACGGTCCAGGCCCGCAAATCGAAACACGTGGACCAGCAATCGGGAATCAGCGCGCGGTTCAGCATCGCCAACTATCGCACGATGGTCGCCAGCGCTCGCCAGCGCGGCGTGCTGCTGGGCGAGCGGCCCGCGGTACCTCGGATCAGCGACCTGGGCCGAATCTATTCGTCCTCGCTGGGCAAACTGGAACTGGACTTGATGGGCAGCCACCAGATGTCGGAGCGACAAGTGCTCGATGCGGTGACCGCCGAAGCGATTCGGGTGGTGTTCGAGGAATACGTCGACAAACACGGGCTGGCGGAAATCTCGGAGATTTTCAACAAAGGGGTAAAGATCGACGTCGGCGACCTGCTGCCGTCCGACCAGTACGCGGCTCGGCTGAAACGCGTGCCGCCGGTCTGGGACAAGGCGTTCGAAGTCAACGCCGCCGAGGACGCCGCGGTGCGGGCCGCGTGCGTCGAATTCGTGCTGGCCGGCCTCTATTCGCTGGACCTGGTCTCGCGAGCCCAGCAACATGGGCGTATAACATACGAAGTCCAGTAGCTCAGCTGCCAGCGCCATGAAAACATTGATCCGAAACGCAACCGTCGTTCTGCCCGAGGAACTGCTGCGAACCAGCGTGCTGGTCGACGGCGAGAAAATCGCTGCGATCGACGTGGCGGTTCACACGGCGGCGGACGCCGTCGTCGATGCGGCGGGCTTGCACCTGATCCCCGGCGCGATCGACGATCAGGTCCATTTCCGCGAGCCGGGTTTGACGCACAAAGAGGATCTGCGGCACGCCAGCCGCGCCTGTGCCAAAGGCGGCGTGACGACCTTTTTGGAGATGCCGAACACCCGTCCCAGCACGATCACCTGCGCAAGATTAGAAGAAAAGCTGGCCTTGGCCGCCGAACGCAGCCTGGTGAATTTCGGGTTCTATGTCGGTGCTACGCCCAAGAACCTGGACGAACTGCGGCAGGCCCAACGGACGCCGGGCATCAAGATCTTTATCGGATCCAGCACCGGCGACCTGCTGGTCGACGAGCAAGAGGCGCTGGAGCGAATCTTTGCCGAAACAAGCTTGCCGATCTGCGCCCATTGCGAAGACGAGACGATCGTGCAGGCCAACCAGCGGCGGTTGGCCGGCACGTGCGACGTGGCCGATCACTCGCGAATCCGCGACCACGAGGCCGCGGTGGTCTGCACGTGCCGCGCGCTGGATCTGGCCTACCGTCACCAGCATCGTTTCCACCTGCTGCATGTCTCGACCGGCGCCGAAGCGGACTTGGTTGCCGATCACCGCGGGCTGATTACGGCCGAGGTCTGTCCGCATCACCTGTTCTTCAGTATCGACGACTATCCGCGGCTGGGCACGCTGGTCCAGATGAACCCGTCGCTCAAGACCCGGGCGGACGGTGCCCAGCTGTGGCAAGCCCTGCTGGACGGCCGCGTGCAAGTCGTCGCGACCGACCATGCGCCGCACACGCTGGAAGAGAAACAGCAGCCCTATCCGCAGTCGCCCTCCGGCATCCCCGCCGTGGAAAACTCTTTGGCGTTGATGCTGAGCCAGGTCAACCAAGGTCGTTGCACGATCGAACAGGTCGTTCGCTGGATGTGCGACGCCCCGGCCCGGGTTTGGGACCTGGTCGGCAAGGGCCGCATCGCGGTGGGCTACGACGCCGATCTGGTGCTGGTCGACTTGCAGAAGACAGCCGAGGTCCGCAACGACCAGCAACAGACCAAATGCCGCTGGAGCCCGTGGCACGGCGAGACGCTGCAGGGCTGGCCGGTGCGGACGTGGGTACTCGGCCACGAGGTGTTCCGCGAGGGCCGCTTTGACGAAGCGCGTTGCGGGCGCGAAGCCGTGTACGATCACACGCGCGGTGGTTATTGGGGAACAGCGTAAATTTGGATCATTCATCAAAGGAGTTTTTCGATGGCAGAGGTAGTGGTTCGCGTCCGCGATAACGGTCCGTTGATGATCGAAGGGCCCGTGAAGGTGCTCGACGGCGCGGGCCAGGAATTCCCGATCGACCCGACAAAACCGGCCATCTTTCTGTGCCGCTGCGGTCAGTCGGCCAAGAAACCGTTCTGTGATGGGGCCCACAAAGCGAACGGTTTCCAAGCGGCGGAGCGCGGACGGGAATAGTGGGAAGCCGTCGCGATCGGACCCGGGGTTCTCGCCATGCAAGCGACCGCCATGACACCACGCGAGCGAGTGTTGGCTGCCGCAGCGCTGGAGCCGCCTGACCAGACGCCCTGCGATTTCTGGGCCGAGGAATGCACGTGGAACCGGCTGCTCGCTCACGTCGGACACGGCGACCGCGAGCGGGTGCTGCAGGATCTGAGCGTCGACGTCCGCCACTTGGATGTGCCCGCGCCATCGGAACGCGAGGTCGTGGACGGTGTCTATCAGAACTTTTGGGGCGAGCGTTACGTCTATCGCGACACAACTTGGGGGCGGATGCGCGAGGACGTCCCCGGCGCGCTGGCGTCCGCCACGAGCTTTGACGACTTGTTACGGTTCGCGTGGCCCACGCCCGACGTCTTCGATTACTCGTCGTTGGCCGGCCAGTGTCGCCGCGGGGAGCCGTACGCTTTATTGTACGGATTTGCGGACGTCTGGCAGCGGCCGGGGCTGGTCCGCGGTTGGGAGTCGATGTTCCTGGATATGGCCGAGCGACCCGAGTGGGTGCATTTCCTCGGCCGCCGATTCACCGATTTCTACCGCGAGGACTATACCCGCGCGGCCGAAGCGACCGGCGGCCGGATCGACTTGTATCTGCTGATCAGCGATCTGGGCAGCCAATCCGGCCCTCTGATTTCTCTGCCCATGTTCCGCCAGTTCGTGGCGCCGTACCTGCAAGAGATGATCGACCTGATCCACCGTCTGGGCGGCCGCGTGCTGTATCACAGCTGTGGCTGTATCTGGCCCTTCATCCCGGATCTGATCGCGCTGGGCGTGGATATCTTGGACCCCATCCAACCCGTTGCGCCGGAGATGTCCCCGGAACGACTGAAGGCCGACTTTGGCCGCCAGTTGTGCTTTCACGGCGGCATGGACATGCAACGCCTGTTACCGCACGGCACGCCCGAGCAGGTTCGCGCCGAAGCGGGCCGCTATTGCGAAACGCTGGGCGCCGGCGGCGGCTACATCCTCGCCCCGGCACACCTGTTTCAGCCCGACGTGCCGCCGGAGAACATTCTGGCCGTTTACGCGGCGGCGCGCTGAGCAAGCGACAGAAACACTCTTACCAGTAGGACGGGCATTCCTGCCCTGTAAAGGTCCGGTTTTCTGGGAGATCCGCGGGGTCGGGGATTGTTGGAGTTCACGCTTTCGCGTGTGCGGCAGGCCATGCCCGCTGCAAGAGCCACGCTAATCGGCGACAAGAACCGCAGGAGCCGAACTCGAAATGGAGCCAGCAGAAGTCCAAAACAGGGGGCCGTGATCACCCATCGGGGCCTTGTGTCGCGGCAGCGGGGGATTAGAATTTCCATGAGTAATAGTCACGGATGTATCCTCTTTCCTCCGACAAGAGCCGACGGTAATTTCGCGCGTACTCCTCAACGAAAACGACCGCAGGCGCGAATCATTCAGCCACCACCTGAAGGCATTGATGCGTCGCGACTGGCCTCGCGCGTTACTTATGTCGGGAGTCCGGAACATAAAACAGGGCCGTCGTTTGCCGGAGTACCGCGACCTCGCGGAGACGCGGCGAAAAGTGACACGGCACTGAACGGCCGTTTGGGTGAGATTCAACAATGGTTGCGACATGCGTTTGAGGTTCAGTGTTTCGGCGGCCCGTGGGAAGGCGACTTTCCACGGTATGCGTGGTGCAAGGTCGGGGAGATTGTCTACGAAGCGCGTCTCGTGAATCGCGGGCTCGGACAGTACAAGGGCTGGCCATTAGAGCCCGAAGAATGGCCGGATGAAATCGAGAATTTCGATTGGCACGTGTGAATTGATAGGTCCCATGAATCAGCTGCGATTTGTTTTCGAATGGCAGGATCCAGCAGGAGCTCGAGGCGAGGAACTGCGCGCGACGTGGGCTTCGCTGTCGATCCTGATCGACGACAAACCAGTCACTGAGTTGCAGGACCGACGAACAAAGTCAGTTCGAACCGGCATTTTCCTGCCGTTGTTTCCGCTAGCCGAATGGCTCGCCGAGAACTGGTGGTTCCTGCAATCGGAATCCGAGTGGCCGGGGACGGCGAAAAGTCGCGAGTTCGATCGCAGACACAATCTTCGCTGGGCCCGCGAAGGCTTTGTTCTGCCGTCACTCCGCTTCGTGACGCTCGGGGAGGACATTGAGGTCCTTTGGGAACCGCTGGACATTCCCAATGCCGGAATCGGGTTTTTGGCGAGTGGACATGCAGTGATGTCTGGGGCTGCCATGATCGAGGCCATGCGCGACTTTGTGAATGCAGTTGTCGCGCGACTCGACGACTTGGGCCTTTCGGGGACAACCCTGCATGAAGAGTGGTCGGCGATTCAGAACGCCGATGCTGATGAGCAGGAGTTTTGTCACGCAGCCGCACGGCTGGGCACGGACCCTTACGCGGTTGACAACCAACTGGAGGCCGCGATCCTCAACGTCGCCGGAAGAATTCGTCCCGAACTCCTGCACGATTTTCTGTCCCTGGCAACCGTTGATGAACTGGCCAGTCAGACATCCGCGCTGGCGACTGCTGCTGAATCCATCGCATCAGACGCCGACAACATCGATGCACTGGAAGGAGTGCGAAGTCAGGCTCCGCCATGCAAAACGGGCGCGAATCCATGGGAGACCGGCTACCACTTTGCCGCGGAGTTGCGAGCAAAGTTGAACGGTGGAGCCTGGAAGTCGCGTTCGCTCGTCGACCTGGCCGGGCACCTGAGTATTGATCAACTCGACCACTGCCTGCTGCCGGAAACCGGCGGGTGCCCGTTTCTGGACGCACTGACCGGATCAAATCAGCGCGGCAATCCAAAGTTTCTTATCGAGAAGAAGCGGCCGGACTCGCGACAATTTGCATTCTGTCGGGCGATGTTCGAACACTTGACGTCGCCTCCTGGTCGCTTCGCGGCGGTGTCGAGACTGCGAACCAATCGGCAGCAGATGAATCGTGCCTTTGCCGCTGAGTTTCTCGCGCCGCACGAAATGCTGAAAAGTGACCTGTCCGGGGCGACGATCGGAGAAGACGAGATCGACGATCTGGCAGTCGAGTACGGGGTGTCGGCCTTCGTAGTCCGCCATCAGATTGAGAACCACGGGCTCGCCCGTGTCTCGCTCTGATGAGACGTGTGAACGTTCCACGCAGGCGCCCATCCCGGGAGAGGTTCCATCCCGGAGCGGTAGTCTGAGATGCGATTGTCCATCCTGATCCCCGCACCAATGAAGAAAAGTGCCTCCCAGGCTGCCTGGAGTCGATCAAGGCCGCTGCCGCCCCGTTTCCCGATCAGGTGGAAGTCATCGTCGCCATCAACCGCTGCACCGACCGCACGGAGGAAATTGCCCGGACGCATGGTGTCTCGGTGGTCCATGACGACAGCCGGAACTTGGCCACGATCCGCAATGCCGCAGCACGGGCGGCCACGGGCGAAGTGATCGTCACCATCGACGCCGACAGCCGCATGTCCACCAACATGCTGACGGAAATCGACCGGCTGTTAATGACAGGCAAATACATCGGCGGCGGCGTGGCCGTCTAGCCTGAACGCTGGTCGCTGGGAATTGTGGCAACCGCCCTGCTGCTGGGAGTCATCTTGCTGCGGCACCGGGTGTCCGGCGGATTGTTCTGGTGTCTGCGGGAAGATTTCGAGGCGATTGGCGGGTTCAACGATAACTGGGTGAGCGTCGAGGATCTGGATTTCGCCAAACGGCTCAAGGCTCACGGTCGGAGCCAAGGGAACCTTCGGAAGCGAATGTCGTCCTTCTTAACAGTGGCACGCAGTTGATCGCCGGCGGCTTGAGAGCCGCCCTTTGTAGGAGAAACCCAAAAAATGATGGTCTTGTGGTCGAGTCACATTCGCCAGCAGAAAGGCGCCGCGTGTTTTGCCGGTCATCCGGCCAATACGCTCCCCCTGCGCCATTTGCGCTTGTGACACTCGGCCTACAAGTCGACGGGACTACACGAAAAGCCCGGTGTCACCAAGACGCCGGGCTTTTTTCGTTGGGGCTGGTAGCTGAGACGGTATAGCGCCGGTCTGAAGAGCCGGAGAGGAGGGTTCGAGCACCTCCCAGCCCACTGCGCTCGGTGTTTGCGCACGCTGTGCCCCGTCCGGCGGATCGGCGCTGGGACTACGAATCCCGGCTGGGTTTGGGTTCGACTCCCCCACGCACGTACTTGATCAGAACGTGGCGAAGCCTGGGATCGCGCCAGGTCGGGGACCTGGAGATCGCCGGTTCAAATCCGGCCGTTCTGACTCGTTGGTCATTTGTCAGTTGTCCGTGGTCATTTGTTTGGGGCGCGGCGTCGTCAGCAGACGCCAATGACAAACGACCACTGACCACTGACAAATTCGTGCCCTTGGCCGATCGGCTCAGGCACCAGCCTTCCAAGCTGGACAGGCGCCCTTCGATTCCCGCAGGGCACTCTGCGTGCTGACAACGTTCCGGGGTCGTCGCTGATGGTATGTGATGCGTGGCTTTGAACCACGAGGCCGCAGGTGGGCAGGGACCCAACTGGCTTTCATACGGCCGGTGTGCCCGGTTCGATACCGGGACCTGCAACTTGCGGGTGGGCCAGTGCTCATTCGGGCCTCATAAGCCTGGACCGCCGGTGTGCGACTCCCGGACCCGCTACTTGATCCCAGTTCAACTCTGGGTGGGTCCACTAAAAAGAACGGAAGGTAGCCGGATACGGCTTGCCGGGCCGGTTTGACAGAATCAATGGGATTCACAGAATGCTTCGCGCAGCTTTCCGAACCCGCATCCTGTCGATCTTGCTCAACCCTGGAGAAGAACGTGAGGTAACCATGTCTACCAACTCACATTCCGCACCCCTCGATGCGAGTTGATCTTGGCAAGCTAACGCGGGGATGGCATAATAGGCGGGTCACGATGGATCGGTGGCCTAGCATGGAGTACCAAGGATGGGTAAGAGCATACAGTACGATACAGAGATTATCGGCGCGTTTCCTGCCATCGCGGAATACTTAAAGAAACTCGGTGTTGCGAAAATCGTGGATGACGTTGTCCCGTGGGAGGGAAACATTTCGTTAGGGACGCTTGCTGAGATTTTGATTCTCAATCGGATGCTCAATCCCAAGGCATTGATGCGAGTCGGGGAATGGGCTCAGAACGCAGGGGTGACTCAGTACTACGGAGTCACGGCCGAGCAGCTCAACGACGATCTTCTCGGGCGGGCTTTGGAGCGTCTCTCCGAATATCGCGCCCAGGTTGAGACGGCATTGGTGATAAGTTCGATACGTAACTTTGATTTGGATGTGGCTCACGTTCATTTCGACATCACCGGGGTCGAGTTATATGGGAGCTACGAGCGACAGCTTTCGACCGAAGGGGAGGAGTCAGGTCCGCTTCAACCGGCCTACGGTCGGACGAAGAGCGGCCGTAAGAATGTCAAACAGATTCAATTGGGTCTGAATGTGACGCATGATGGTGGCGTGCCGATCGGACATTTGCCGTTGGACGGGAACGCCGCGGAATCGCCAGTGCATATCGAGAACCTTAAGGAACTCCGAAAGCGATTGCCGTCCAACACACGGCTGAAGTATGTCGCTGACTGTAAGCTCGATACGCCGGAGAACCTGTTGACGATTAAAGCGGGCCGCGGACAGTTTCTCTGCGCCGGCGTATTCTCGCCGAAGCTGCAGGATGAGTTCTTGAAGCGTCGTGAGCAATTGCAGCCCGTAGACTACGCTCCCAAGAGTCAAGCACGCTTGCCGCCGGAAAAACGTGATCAGTATCTCGCCTGTGAAATGCTGGACAGCATCAGCGGAGAGGTGAATGGCCGGAAGGTCACCTCGAAGCATCGCGTGGTGTTTGTGTGGAGTCAAGCGAAGGCTCGACAGGAAAAGGCCACGCGGGAACGCCATGTGGCGAAGATTCAGGCGGAATTTGAGGCCGTGACGCGGAACCTCAACCGGTACAGCCTCAAGACGGAGGATGTGATTGTGCGACGGCTTGAGTCGGCAAAGGCAAAATACTCAGAAGGTGAGCTATTCGAGTACGCCCTGACCTGTCGCAAGAATCGATATCATTTGACCTGGGGCCTCAACGCGAAGGCCGTGGAGCGTTGGGAACAGCTGGAAGGCGCCTATATCCTGAAGACGGACTATCCTATCCGCCAGTACCCGACGGCGTCGATCCTGGGCGAATACAAGAGTCAAATCTGCGTCGAGCAGCGCATGCACTACTTGAAAGGTCCCTTGGCCGTGGCTCCGATGTTCTTAGAGAAGCCGGAGCGCATCGCTGGCCTCCTCTGCATCGTGGTGTGGGCACTGATCGTGCTGAGCCTGATGGAACGTCAAGTTCGTCGCAGTCTTCAGGGAAAGCCCATGTATGGTCTATACCCAGAGAATCGACCCAGTCCTGCCCCGACGGGTCCCGCCATCCTGAATGCGTTTAGTACTCTCTGCATCGTCATCGTGAAGAACGGCGCGTCGCAACTGAGGCAACTGGCCGAACTCTCGCCCGTGCAAGAAAAGCTGATCAAACTCCTTGGCATACCTCCAGGCGGTCTGCAAACCTTCAAAAGAAGGTGCGGAATGTGAGTATCTAGTCATCCGACGGTTTCGTTGGCAAAGCTGCGGTCAATCGGGCCGCAACTCTCTTCCCAACGCTGCAATCATACGCGGCTGAGCGGGAAATGCAATGGGCCTTTTTCCCCCTTCCACATTTTGGCTCGTCCGCATGGCTACGGCGCGCCACAGCGGGGGTAGCGGTCAAAGCGGCCATCGCCTCGTGCGTGCTCAAAAAGACGTGATCTTCAGCAGACTTCGCCGGCGCTCGGCGGATCTGCCAACTTCGCCGCTGCTTGCTGACGCCGCCAGGCGCACGAGACGGCGTAGGCCCGGCGGCGAACGCGGTTGATGCCTCCCAAGGGGCGATGTGCGGCGAGCGCATGCCACACGTTGAACGAGAGCTTTTGGTAGGCGTCTTGCTGCCGCAGCCAAGCGATCTCTTGTCGCGGCAGAAGAAGGTGCGCGACCGTGCGATACGGGGATTCGCGTTCCGGCCACTCGACCGTGGCGTCTTCGACGGGCATCGTCTGCTCGGAAGTGCGCAGTTGTACTTGGAACTTGAACAGCACTTCCTGCGTTTTCAGCGTTTCTTCCAATGCCAACCGCATCGCGTCGGCCTGGGATGCGAATCGCTGGACCAGATCCAAATACGATTCGTGGCGATCCCCGGCCGGCTTCGCCCGATACTTGGCCACAAAATCCCCGAACCGAATCGGGGCCATGCTGAAATAGGTATTACTCGCCGGGTGCGCGGGACGTTGTCCCGCGATTTGGGCGACCGCCAGCATCTCGCGCCAATGCCAGTGCAGCGGATTCCAGTCGCCGCCGGTCAGGCCCGCCTGCAACGTCGCGAGCGGTTGGTCGTCGGCTTGCACGAGAACCTGCTCCAAACGCAGATAATCTTTCACGTTCCTGGCGAAAAACACCGGGTGATTGATCATGACGTTGGCACTCACCTGAACTGAACCAGCTGGGATCAGCTAAGCGGCCCCTTTCCTTCTTTCCAAGTAGTCCTGGGGAGTTTGTTTGCTGGAGGGTATGGTGGCGGTGCGGGAGGTTGTTGCGTTGGCGCGGGGGCGGGGCTGCGCGAGGTGGATGGCTTGTGTCTTGCCAATACGTGCGGCGATGAAGGTTGCGATCCGTTACCGGCTGGATACGAGAACGTCGTTCCAGTCGTGCGCCCGAGGCCGAAGACGCTTGACTTCGGGGTGCAGAATCGTCATCAGCCGGGCCGCCTCGTCGCCGGGAGGGTCGGCGTCGAAACCGCAGTGGATTTCGTACCGCCGGGCGATCAGGGCGGTGAGCCAAGGAAGATTGGCGCGAGCGCCGGAGGTGGAGATGCACAGACGTTCCGGATCCAACTGGTGGCAACTGATCGCATCGATGGCCGACTCGCAGAGGACGATTTGCTGCGAACGGGGATCGCCGATCCAGAAGAATCCCAAGTCCTTGCTGGTGCCGGGTGCCATCCCACGCCAGACACGCGAGCCGGTCCCGCGGAGTTCGGCACCGACCGGCCGGCTGTCCTTTCCGGCGACTAACAGGAAGACGGCATTACCCCGGCGGTCGGCGTACAATTTGCCGGATTGCACGAGCGGCTCCAGAAGGGAGCCCGAAAGACCGCGACGCTGCGTGAGATATCGGCGAACACGGGCCAAGAGGTGAATCTGGGGGACGGGCAGGTGCAGTTCGCCATCTCCGTCAGCCGCAGTGTGTGGCGTGTCAGAAGCAAAGATGGCGGGTTGGCCGACGGTGGGGTGGCTGGTCGCCAAGTGCTGTTCCAGCCACCTCACGGCCGTGGTGACGCTGACGTCGGCCAAGTGGATCACCAAGTCGATCGCGCCGCCACCTCCTGGGCCCTGCTGCCAGGGCTTGAATTTGGAACCGGTGACGGACAGCGGTCCTCGTTCGGTGTGCCATTTGGCCCGGTCGCGCGGATCGCGGATCGCACCGCGGAAGGTCAAGACGGCCTCCAGCGGGATTCCGCGAACCGCGTCCGCGCGGCGACGGAAGTCGTCGAAGTTCATGCCCCTTCAGGCTCCGGGGGGTTATCCAACGGGTCTCTCAGGCTGCGGCACTTTTTCATGTTGAACACATGACTGGTTTCCGTGAGCCGATCCAGCAGGGCCCCGGTCAGCTGGCTGTTCTTCAGGAACGAGCCCCATTCGCCGAAGCCCAGATTCGAGGTGAGCAGCGTGGTCTTCGTCTTGTACCGCTTTTGCATCAGGGTGAAGAACAGCCCGACCTGCGCCGGTTCCACCTCCGCGTATCCCACCTCGTCGATCAGCAGGCAATCGTAGCCCGCGTATTTGCGTAGCACCTGGCGCTCAGAATGGTCGGCCAAGGACCGGTACAGTTCCGCGACCAACTCGGAGAAGGGAATGAAACAACCTCGATAGCCGCGATCCAGGGCATGCAGCAGGAAGCCGGTGGCCAAGCCCGTCTTTCCGCACCCGGTGGGTCCCAGCCAGATGACGTTCCGCTGCTTGGTCATGTAGTCGAAGCTGTCGTACAGCGTCATGATCCGTTGGCGGTCCAGCCGCACTTGGCGGGCGAAGGGGAAGGTCTCGATCTCCAGCGGTTCGGGGATGTGAGCCCGCTGGCGGCGCAGGAGCCGGCTGTTTTCGTTTTTGGTGCGGTATTCGGCTTCGAGCACGTGCTTCAGCAATCGCTCGTGCGAGAATTTGCCCCGTTGGGCCTCGGCCAACAATTCGTCCCAGTGGGCCAGCAGGCCCCACAGCCGGAGCGTCTTCAAGATCTTCTGCAGTTCTTCATTCATGGTCATCCTCGCTTTCGGATGGGTCGGTGGAATCTTCGTCGGACAAGTCGTCATAGCGTGACAGATCGGGCTCGTCGGTCAGGTAACCGTCCTGGTAAGCCGGCCGTTGGCGGAAGCTCTCGTCCACGTCGGTAGACGGCAGACTTGGCTCGCCCTGGCTCTGGCAGAACCAAGCGATGCGTTGCAGGGTTTGCAGTTCCACCACGCGATATTGACGGGCCCGTTGCAGGGTCTGCGCGAACACGGTCGGAGTCACTTGGCGGCTCAAGGCGAACAGCTCGCGGAGGAACCGATGCCGCTGGATGCCGGGCGTCGCCAGGGCGTAATCCAGATATGCCGTGACGTCGGACCCCAAGGCCCGCAACCGCTGCTCCTCGTGCTGGGAGCCATGCTTGCGATTCTTGGGCAGGTACCGGGGCGCGGGCTGGCCCTCGGGACTGAAGCGGCCGTTCTTGACGCCATCAGCCGGCAACGGGTACTCGGCCACGCAGTTCTGCCGCTGATAGATCTTCAAGCGGTCCGCATACTGCAGGACTTTGACGTCTTCTCGCGTGCTGCCCGGAACCCAATAGTAATTGCCCAGGAAGGCGACATAGCCGTACTCGTCCGTGCCCCGTTCGTGAGCCCAGTACGGGGCGGGCAGATGGGGCGACAGTTCGGTCAGGTACGCCCGTTCGTGCTCGAAGGCTTTGGCGGGAATCAGGCCCGTCTTGCTCACCGGGCGGTGTTCCATGCGGACCGTGGCCCACTCGAATGCTTGCCGATTGAGATCCTCCACACTCTCGAAGGTGCGGCCCGGCAGGAAGTTGGTCTCGACCGTCCAAAAACTCCGCTCTTCGCCGGCCTTGCGGTTGGGATGCCTGATCGCATGGCAGAGGAATTGGAAGCCGTAACGCTCGGCGAAGGCGGCCATCTCCGGCACGATCACGGCCAGCTTGCCGCTACCTCGCAGCCGAGCCAGGTTCGTGTTGTCGATGATGCATCGCTTCGCCGAACAGCCCCAAAACATCAAGCCTTCGTGCAGAAAACACTTCATCCCGAAGCGGTTGAACGAGCGATAGAACTTCAGGTAGCGCCGTTTCGAGTACCGCAGGTACAGCAGGCTCGCGACGAGTCGCGTCCGTTGATCCCCCAGCCGCACCTGATACACCGTTGTGTCGTGCTGCATCTCCACTCCCGGCTCATCCGGCACGTGTTGGCAGCGCGTCGTGGACGGTTTGCCAATCCCCGTTTCCCGCATCAAACGCGTCAACGTCGGATAGCTGATCTGGATCTCTTCTTCCTCCACCAGCTTCTCGTGAACCCGTTGCAGCCAGCCGTCACACTGCCGGTACAGCCGCTGAAGAAGCTCCGTGTCGATGCGGATCTTGTCGCTTCGCATCTTCGGTTCCCGCACACCCTGCTGGCGGACGATCGTCCGCACCGTGTGGCGGCTCATCTGGAATTGGCGACTGATCTGACGCAGGGGCATTCCAGCCCGGTGCATCTGGTAAATCGCATTTCGCATGTCCGGTTCGATCATAAAACTCTCTCATTCTTCTCCAAAAAGGTTTGAACTGGCTCAGCAGCCCACCGGTCAACAGGTTGGCCTGAGCGTTAAAAGCCCGGCTCTGCAGCCGCTCGTCCTGGCACTTCAGCATCACCCGCTGCATCGCTCTCTGCAGGTTCTGCAGGTCGCCCAGCAGCCCCCGCTCGAATTCGTTGCAGCCTTCCCGGTCCTCCGGGACACTCTTCATCTTGTCCAGCGACCAGCTCAGCTTCCCGGCCTCGATCGCCTCCCGCAGCGCAGAGGGGCCGCGGAAGTATCCGTGGGCCAGCAGCTCGATGTCCCGCACGCTCCGCCGCGGACCGGCCACGGCCTTCATAAAGCGTTCGATCCGTTCGCCGGAAACGCCGTTCATGCGCCTGAACGGCCGCAACGTGTACATGTAGCAGTACACCGGAAAGCTCCCGCGGAAGAGCAACTGCTGAATCGCCGGACTCATCTCCTCCAGCAGCGTCTTCCGCATCGCGACCCAGCCCTTGCTGCGGGACAGCTTCTCGGCCACCTCCGCCACGCTCAGGTCGTGGAGCGTCAGCAGATCGCCGATGAAGCGGGCCTGCTCCAACAGGCTTAAAGCTTTGTCCTTCGCCCCGCGCATCAGGCTCAGGATGCCCATCGCCTCCTCCTCGCCGAGCGATACGTAGGGCACGCCCTCCAGGCCGAGCTTCTTGGCGCTTCGCCAGCGTTTGAAGCCGTCCAGCAGGACCCGGCCGGCGGGCGTATCCACGCCCGCCAGCGGCTGTTCAATCCCCCGCTCGGCAATCGACGCCAGCAGGCGCGCTTCGTGAGCGTCGTCCCGAACGCGATAGCCCTCGTAACGCAGATCCAAGCTCGACCGTTCCACAATTTGGCTCATCCCGCGGCTCCTCAAGGTGGATGCTGATGCAGATACTCGACAACGTAGTCCACTCTTCTCCGCCAAGCTAAGCTGTGTTGTCTAATAGCTTCCTGAAGCAACTCGAGAAGTTCCTCGAAATCGAGGCGGAGGCCCTCAAGCCGGTTCACGATTACCCGCACGTAAGGCAGCAGGGGCGAGTTCCTCAGCGTGAGTTCGTCCAGTACGAACCCTTCCCAACGCCATTCCAGCTTCTCCGCGGAAGTGTCTCGTTGGGGCTCTGCGACAGACGTTGGCGGGGGATCGGCAGGGGGGATGGTAGATGGCGGCGCAGCTGCCACGGCGACAGGTGTTGGCGGGGGACCGGCAGGCGGGCTGGTAGATGGCGGCGAAGCTGCAAGCGATTGCGACCCGGACTGGCCTGCAGCAGCGCTGTTATCATTCTGCCGTTTCTTCTTTCGTTTCCCCGCGGCCGTCTGGTAATAGGCCGTACTTCGTTCGCTGGCCCGCTGTCGGCGATAATGCTCGCGGCATCCGAACGGACATCGCAAATCCTCGCGGCCGGCATTCCGCGGATCGGTGAGAAAGCGAATCTCGCAGTGCGCGCAGTGCACCACGCACTTCGACAGTCTCGGATCCGGATGATCCTGGACCGCCAAGGCGAGCGCACGCTGATATTGCTGAACCAACGGTTTGGCGCGGCTGTCCTGATACCAATCTTTCCGAAACGAGAAGAACTCGCCGACAGCGACAAAAAAAAGCCAAACTCTCGGTTACAATTCTGATGTTATGCACACCCTCGTCCTACCTCACAGAAGCGAACGCTTCTGGAGGAAGGCCGAGGTTTTTTTGTCCCCTGACCGAGACGAAGCCAACCAACCGAACTTCGCCTCCCCATCCCTACTACCCGCCCAACCGGCCCCCCGCCGTGCCAAAGCCAAATCGCTGTCTCCAAGACCCCAAAGGCCCTACTTGGAAGAAAGAACCCCTTCCTTCTTTCCAAGTAGCGGGGCAATTCTCCTAAGCAAGGACGGCGCAATTCTCCTGAGCGGCAAAGATCATGACGAAATCCTGGGCCGGGCCTCGCTGCTCGTCGGTCAACAGCACGTCTCCTGCCACTCCCAGCACCTTGAGCGCCATCCCGCGTCCGTCCGGAACGGCATCGAACTGCGCCTGGCTGGCCGCGTTCGAGAACCGAACCACCGTCGGGTAGACGGCGTCGTGCCCAAACAGTCCCTGGGCCAGTTCGTCCGGTAGGTTCGGCAGCACCCGGACTTCTCCTTGGGCGTAGCCATGCGTTTTGACATGCACGTCCGCGCGAAACTGGCCGCTCTTCGCTTGGCTCCGCGCGAGAATCAACTCCAAGGCATGGATCACCCGCTGGATATCTTCCGCCTCATCCACGGGGATCGTTTCGACGTTATCCGCATACGGTAGCGGTCTGTGGGGATCGGTCATCGAAGTTGCCTTTGGGGTGCAGCAGGTTCTATCCAGTCAATCGCGTTGCGAACCGCTCGGCGGCACAGGTTCTTGAGGAACGTGCATCTGCCGGGGCTCAACTTCATTCGGGGCGGCCGAACTCGGCCGACAAGCGTTGCTCATTCACGTCGAGACGCCGAAACGTGGCAGAATCCACATCTGCAAAGCGATCCACACCACCACTACTCCGAGGATGAGAAAAATACTCATATTCGATGCTCCCTGATCTTGTGACATGCTACTTACATTCCATTAGTCGCTTCAGATTCCATTAGTCGCTAAACCCGCATGACCTGGCATTACGGCCCAATCACGATGTACGGGATCACGGGGCGTACCGCACGGAGACCGGCGGAGGGCCCGTGAAGAACGGTGCTGCCGGAGCGTAGTAGCTCGTGACAGGCGACGGTGCGAAATACGTCGTGGTCGCGGGTCGGTAATAGGCCGCAGGCACCGACGGGTAATAGTTCGTGACATTCGCCGGCGCGTAATACGACGTGGTCGCGGGTTGGTAATAGGCCGCGGGCGCCGACCGGTAATAGCTCGTGACATTCGCCGGCGCGTAATACGACGTGGTCGTGGGTGCGTAATAGGCCGCGGGTGCCGACCGGTAATAGCTCGTGACATTCGCCGACGGGTAATACATCGCGGTTGCGGCGGCAGGTGCGTAGTAAGTCGTCATGGGAGCATACGGGTAGGCCGCCACGGGACGATATACGGTGCGCAGGCCAAACAGCCCACGGGCTTCCGGGACATAGGCGACCGTCGGTGCCGCTGGATAGTACCCTACCACCGCTGGCGATTGAGCGTGCGCCGGCCGCGCCGCCGGCAACAAGATTGCACCAGTCACGACCAAAATCAGACATCCGTAATTGATTCGTCCTAGCATGGCGATTCTCCCGAAGAAGGTGCGAAGGTACCGGTCCCGCCGGTGTTAGTTTCTTGAGGGTTGCCCTGGGCTAACAAAACGGGAGAATTGACGGAACCGAATGTTCATCTGGGTTTCGTTCCGGTAGACAAACAGATTGATGACAAAAAGATGGGACGAATCCCGCGTTCCGAAGGAAACTTTTTTGTCATCAATTCTTTTGTTCTTTCAATTCTAAAACCCATATTCTTGACAGCCCAGGGTTTCCCAAGATCATCGTTGGTCTCCGGCCATTTCGCCGCACCGGAAACAAAAAAGCCGACGTGATCAAATACCCTGAGGCATGCGATCACGTCGGCTTACTGGTCAACAAGCCCCCCGGCACCGCCGAGTTGCTCTTTATCTAGTCATCCGACAACTTTCACTTTTGGATGGAGCCGGCATTGAGCTTACTACCGCTCGCCCCGTCAAATAATTGTATGGCGCTGAGCGGGGAAGGCAAGGGAACGGCTGGGTTCGGCGGTTACCGCAGCGCTACACCGCTCCAGCGTCGGCCTGCCGAAATCACTTGACGGCGGCAGCGTAGCACTTTCCGGCGAAATTCCAGTTGGCCGCCTTCCAGAAGGCCTCGACGTACTTCGGTCGTTCGTTGCGGAAGTCGATGTAGTAGGCATGTTCCCACACGTCGATGGTCAGTACCGGCTCCTTGTCGTGTTTCAGCGGCGTGTCGGCATTGCCCAGCGGCATGATTTCGAGTTTTCCCGCCGGATCGGCGGCCAGCCAGGCCCAGCCTGAGCCGAACAGCTTCACGGCCGCCTCGGACATGGCCTTTTGGAACGCCGCCAAGCTGCCGAAGTCTCGCTGGAGGGCCGCGGCCAACTCGCCCTGGGGTTCGCCGCCGCCCTGCGGCGACAGGCAGTCCCAATAAAAGCTGTGGTTCCAGGCCTGGGCCGCGTTGTTGAAGACCGGCCCGGTCGACTGGACGACCACCTCGCGCAGCGACATGCCCGCCTCCGGCTTGCCTTCGACCAGGCCGTTGAGGTTCTTGAAGTACGCGGCGTGGTGCTTGCCGTAGTGGTACTTCAACTGCTCCTCGGAGAGGAACGGCTTCATCGCATTCATGTCAAACGGCAGCGGCGGTTGTTGGAACGGCATCTTCGAGTCTCCGATTTTGAGGGTGGTAGGTAGTTCGGCGGCCGGGACATGACGGGCGGCCCATAGCCCGACCCCGGCGGCCAACGATCCGGTCAGAAACTGGCGTCTTTCCATGGTAATCTCTCCAATGAATCGGGAAACCTTGCAGTCAATCGGGTTCCTTACCGGCAAAGGGCCGATGTGGAACCGGTAGTCATTTGCAGATTCTACCGTCTTGCCAATTTGCCTACTTGCTCGCCATGCGCTTTAGCATCGTCTTGCACGCCTTCTCGCACTTGCGGCATTCTTCGGCGCACGCCTTCATGTGCTCGTCGTCGGGGAACGCCTCGCACGCCGTGGCGCACTGGCCGCAGGCCTTCGCACAGGACTCACTTCATGAGAATCCTCCTTACCGTTGACTGTCATCCCGACGCCAGCGACAAACATTGTCATCTCGACTCGAATGACAGAAATTGCCGAAAACAAAACCGCTACGGACACGCCTTATCTCTACAGCGTACGCATGAACGCCACGACCTGTCCTTGGGACACGTCCCCCAGATCGGTTCGCGTCGTCAGGTAGATCGGCGGCGGGAACTCGGGCAGGAAGTGCTGTGGCAGGTCGAAGTCCAAGTCGAAGCGGGTCAGGTCGCGCTCCTGTTGTTTCTTGATTTGGTCGATATGGAGCTTGGGGAACAGCATACCGCCTTCGGCATGATTCGGATGCGGCAACGGCAGAAACCCTTTGGGCCACGCCGCCTTCTGCCGGATCTGCTCGGGACTCATCGCCCCCAGGGCGATCCACGATTCCACGCCCTCCGGCAGTTTCACGCGTACGCCCCCTTGCACCGGCTTGCCGCGCGGCATGGCGACATCCTTGGCAGGCTGGTCGCTGAGGTCATAACGGTCTTGGAGCAGGGCCGCCTGGCGTTCGATGATCTGAGCCTTGGCCGCCTCCATCGCAGCGACCGTCTGCTCGAAATCTTCTCGAATGACCACGGGTGAGTAGCTGCTCGGCCGCGTTTCGTCGGCTCCGGCGCAGGGAGCAGACGGAAAAGCGAAGCAGACCACTCCGGCAACGAGAATCGCCGAAGCGATTCCACGACAGGGAACGGTTCTGTGACTCATGGGAAATCCTTTCAAGTTCGAAGAATTCTGGCTCGACCTTGTTTGTTGTGGTGACGGCGGTGCGAATGATCCTGCTGGATCGGTGAAAACCTCTCGCAGCCTGGGAGCTAATCGCGGGTCTGCGTGGAAAGATACAGCGGCAAACCCAACTGGGCGACTTGATCCAACTGTTCTTCAAGCCAGTCGACGTGCGTGTCTTCGTCCTTCAAGATCGATTCGAGCAGGTCGCGGGTCGCGGCGTCGTGGGCTTCGTCCGCCAGGTGAATGGCCTCATTGTACATGCGGTTCGTATGCACTTCCGCGTTTAGGTCCTGTTGAAGCTGCTGGGGGATGTCCGCACCGATATGGACCTGGTTCAATCGGCTGACCGTCGGGGTCCCTTCCAGGAAGATGATCCGGGCGATCAACTTTTCGGCATGCTTCATCTCTTGCCGTGCGCGAGTTTCCACGGCTTGGTGCAGCCGCTGGTAGCCCCAGTTGGCGCACATCTCCGAATGGACCATGTACTGGTTAATGGCCGTTAGCTCGTCGCTCAATAACTCGTCAAGCTTCTTCACCACCCGTTCGTCACCCTTCATGCGACTTTCCTTTCAAAAAGAGATCCGTTTCGTTCCGGCACGCTAGCAAGGCTTGCTTGCCGGTGGCTTCCGACCCCCCATCTCTGTCGAGTTTTGGATGTAGGTCGGCCCTTCGGGGCCGACGAGACGGCTTGGAAGGGCCATTCTACAAGCGACACTTATTGATTCGCCGGTCCTTGCTTGGCAAAGGCATGCAGCAACGCGCCGCTGGCTTGCGCGATGGCGCCACGCGCCGCCGGCGTATCCGTGATCGCGTTCAACATCACAAAGTCGTGAATCGTGCCCATGTAGCGCAACGCCGTGACCTGGACGCCGGCTTGGATGAGCTTGCGGGCATACGCTTCCCCTTCGTCGCGGAGCACGTCGCACTCGCCGTTAATGACGAGCGCCGGCGGCAAGCCTCGCAGTTGCTCGACCGTCGCGTGCAACGGTGACGCCAGCGGTTGCGTGCGGATCGCGACATCCGGCGCATAGTGATCCCAGAACCACTTCATCGCCTCGCGCGTGAGGAAGTAGCCTTGGGCGAATTGCTGATAGGACGGCGTGTCGAAATCGGCATCTGTCACCGGGTAGAACAGCAACTGAAAGTCGATTTTCGGGCCGCCGCGTTGTTTGGCCAACAGCGTGACAGCGGCGGCCATGTTGCCGCCCACACTGTCGCCGGCCACCGCCAGACGCGAGCTGTCCACGTCGATGGTCTTGCCGTTCTCCGAGACCCACTTGGTGGCGGCGTAGGCTTCCTCGATCGCGACCGGATAGCGGGCCTCGGGCGCACGGCAGTAATCGACGAACACGACGGCGGCTTGGGCGCCGTTGGCAATTTCCCGAATCAAGCGGTCATGCGTGTCTACGTCGCCCAGGACCCAGCCACCGCCGTGGAAGTACACCACCACCGGGAGCGCGCCGGTGCCGCCCTTGGGCCGGACGATGCGAATCGCGACGCGGCCTTTCGGGCCCCCGGGGATCGTGCGGTCTTCGATCTCCGCCGGGAGCTTCCGCACTTCACCTCCTTGGGCGGCACCAAGGACGCCGCGGGCGTCTTCGACCGACAATTCGTAAATCTGCGGGCCGCCTTTGGCGGCAAGCTCATCCAGGAATGCTTGCGTGTTCGGTTCCACGACGGGGTTTTCGGCCGTGGGGGGGTGCGATGTGCATTGCATCGTGGTTCCTTTGTTCAGGCGAACCGAATCTCCAAGAAACGAAAAAAGCCGACGTGTCTGCACACCCGAAGGCGTTCCAACACGTCGGCTTACTCGTCAGCGAGCCCTCCGGCACGGCGGGGCCGGGTTGCTCTCTGTCTAGTCGTCCGACAGCATAACTCCTTGCATTTTATAGTCATGGAACGGCAAGGCAAGTGGGGATGGCGTAAAATTCGAGCGGCATGGCTGCAAATCGCTCTTCGCGATGCGGTTGCGTCGATTCCATCACAGCTTCACGTTCCGCAGTCGCAAGGCGTTGCTGATGACCGAGACGGAACTCAGGCTCATCGCGGCACCGGCAATGATCGGGCTGAGCAGCAAGCCGAAGAACGGGTAAAGTACCCCGGCTGCCACCGGGATCCCCAGTGCGTTGTAGAGAAAGGCGAAGAACAGGTTCTGCCGGATGTTCCACATGGTGGCGCGGCTCAGGCGGACGGCCTTGGCAATGCCGCGGAGGTCGCCTTTCACAAGGGTGATGCCCGCGCTTTGCATGGCCACGTCGGTGCCCGTGCCCATGGCAATGCCGACTTCCGCTTCGCTCAGCGCGGGTGCGTCGTTGATGCCGTCGCCGGCCATCGCAACATGCTTCCCTTCCGCGCGCAACCGCTGGATATGAGCGACTTTGCCGGCGGGTTCGATCTCCGCTTCCACCGCATCCAGGCCGAGTTGCTTGGCCACCGCGGCGGCGGTTCGGCGGTTGTCGCCCGTGAGCATGACAAGCTTCAGCCCCAGCGCGTGAAGATCACGAATGGCCTCGGCGGTGGTGGACTTGATCGGGTCGGCGACGGTGAGAATTCCCGCCGGTTTTCCATCGATCGCGACAAAAACCGCGGTCTTGCCATCCTCTTGAAGTTTCCTGGCCGACACTTCAAGCGGCTCCAGGCCCGTGATCTTCTGAGTTCGCAGGAAATCCGGCTTGCCGATCAACACCGCACGACCGGCGACGGTGCCGAGAACGCCGCCCGCCGTCACCGAACGAAAGTCCTTCACGGCCTCCAGTGCGACACCCTGCTGCTTCGCGCCCTGCACAATCGCGGCGGCCAGCGGATGTTCGCTGTTCTGCTCCAGGGAGCCGGCGAGACGCAGCAGATCTTGCACGTCGAAACCGCCGGTGGGCAGGACATCGATGAGCTTGGGTTTGCCCTCTGTGAGTGTGCCCGTCTTGTCCACAACGAGCGTGGTGACGTTCTCCAATCGTTCGAGCGTTTCGGCGTTTTTCACGAGCACGCCTTCCTGGGCACCGCGTCCGATCCCGACCATGATGGACATCGGAGTGGCCAGGCCAAGGGCGCACGGGCAGGCGATAATCAGGACCGCGACGGCGTTGACGATGGCGTGGGCCAGTTTTGGCTCGGGCCCCAGCCACATCCAAACGACGAAGGTCAACAACGAAACCGCCAGCACCGCCGGCACGAAGACGCCCGCGACCTTGTCGGCGAGACCTTGGATGGGCGCGCGGCTTCGTTGGGCTTCGGCCACCATGTGGACGATCTGCCCGAGCAACGTGTCGTCACCCACTCGCTCGGCACGCATCACGAAACTGCCGGTTCCATTGACGGTGCCGCCGGTCACTTGGTCGCCCACGGTCTTTTCCACCGGGAACGGTTCGCCGGTGATCATGGACTCCTCCACGCTGGATTGACCTTCGACGACCACGCCGTCCACGGGCACCTTGTCGCCTGGAACCACGCGCAACCAATCGCCGACTTGGACCTGGTCGAGCGGGACGTCATGATCGCCCCCCGGCGTCACCTGCCGGGCCGTGGGCGGCGCTAGGTTCAGCAAGGCCCGGATGGCGCTGCCCGTGCGGCTACGGGCACGGAGTTCGAGCACCTGACCGAGGAGCACCAGCACCACGATCACTGCGGCGGCCTCGAAGTAGATGGGAACCTTGCCGTCGTGTTGCATCGTATGCGGGAACAAGCCGGGCATGAGCATCGCCGCGGCGCTAAAGACGAATGCGGCGCCCACGCCGATGGCAATCAGCGTAAACATGTTCAAGTGACGCGTCACGACGGAACGCCAGCCTCGTTGGACAAACGGCCAGCCTGCCCACCAGACCACCGGCGTGGTGAGTGCGAATTGCAGCCAACGCGAAACGTGGCCATCGGCCCACGACTGCCTGCCCAAGGCCGGGATCAAGTGGGCCATCGCCAGAAGAAACACCGGCAGCGTCAGTGCGGCACCGATCCAGAATCGCAAGGTCATGTCGCGCAGTTCGACGTGTTCCTCTTCGCTTGAGCCCGCCGTCACCGTCTTCGGTTCCAGCGCCATGCCGCATTGGGGGCAATCGCCAGGATGATCCTGCTCGACTTCCGGATGCATCGGACACGTGTAAAGAGCTTTGCCCTGCGGCTTCTCTTGGCGATCTACGTTGGCAGACGTTGACAGAAACCGCTGTCGGCAGTGGCTGCTGCAGAAGAAAAATGTCTGTCCGTCACGCTCGGCACGTAATCCGGAGGCTTCGTCTACCGTCATGCCGCAGATGGGATCGATGGCCATATTGGGTCCAGCTTGAGGTGTTATGTTGCTTCCTTTCACGTTCGGTAATCCGAGGGATTCATAAAAGCCTTTTTCATGAGGCCATCCGCATGAAGCTCCGGATGTCGTCATTTCTTCTTGGCGCTGCGGAGAATTGGCGATTCGGCAAGGGTAAAGAGAATCACCTCCTCGCCGGTTACCGTACTGATATCATGGTGCAGGGACAGCACCTTGATGCCGGTGATCTGCTTGACCATGGATTCCAGGATCGGACGGGCTGTTTCTATCAACTGGATTCTTACTTGCTTCAGAAGATCCCGCCCTTTATCGGCCCGGAGCGTCTTGATTAGATGCTGTTCGGCCGTGGTCAGAACCCCCTGGAGTCGGACCAGGAGCAGATCGCCGATCAGGTGGGTGTGGATGTCCTTGGGGCCACGGCCCAAGCAATCCTGCATGAAACGGCTCATCTCCAGGCAGATGGCGGCTTCGATTTCTCCTGACGTTTTCATCGGAACCTCCCACTTGCCCCGGTTTACCATCGTCGGGCGCCAGTGGGCGATACCCAGTACCCGAAGACCAGACAGCAATCTCGATTACCGTCTCTTGAGTCGTGGTTTGTCGGATGACTTCCTACCGGCAGATTCCCGGGCTTTCTTGTCCGCCACCTTCTTGGGCCGCATCGGCTTGCCCTGCTCTGCTGCGGACTCGGCATCGCGCAGCTCCTGCTCGGCCTGTTTACTGGCCGTGATGTCACTGATCATGGCCACGATTCTCACGACTCGTCCGGTATCATCCCGCAGGACGGCCCCATGGACACCCGCCCAGATCAGACTCCCGTCTTTGCGGACGCAACGTTTCTCGATGGACCAGGAGTTGGCCTGGCCGCGGAGTATCCTCGCAAGATCAGTCATGTCCCGCTCGCGATCCTCAGGGTGAGTCAGGCCGATGTAGGTCTTGGACAGCAATTCTCCCGCTGCATACCCCGCAATCTCGCAAAACTTCTGGTTGACTCGGGTGAAGCGGAAACCGGGAGCATCGGCCTGGATCATGCCGATGCCGGAAAGTTCGAACATGGCACTAAATCCTACGTCGCTGATCCGCAACGCCTTCTCGACTTCCGAAAGCAGCAGAAAGGCGATCGTCTTCTCGCCAACGACGGCATCCACTTCGTGGTTCTTCAGGGCCTTGACGATGGACTCCGCCGCGGCCAACCGCTTTTCCAGTTCCTGATAAGTCGGTTTGGTGTTACTCATGAGTCAGCTTCCGTCACTCGTAGAGCAGCAAGAACCATTGGCAAATCACTCAGGTTGCCCAGGACGACGACCCTGGGAAGCGGAGCGACCAGGACCAACGCCGGGGTGACCAATATGTTGTTCTTGACCGCTGCTTCGAAGTCCTGAACTACATCCACCGTTTCAATCGTGTAACGCCCTGCCAGGCGCTCCTCGCAAAGGCTCCGCAGGTTGGTTAGCGCTTTTTGGGAATTCACTCCGTTGCCGGCCATGAACAGCCGGAGCAAGTAATGGTCGGGTTTTGCGCTTCTCGCGGGGGGCTTGGCTGAGGGCGATTTGCTCATTTTCCACCGTCCTTCCGGCGGGCTTTCCCCACCCGACCCGGCAGCGGTTGTGGGGTTTCGGGGAACTCGATGCCTCGGTCCGTAATGACGTACAACTGACGACGATTGGAATGCGCCGAGCCCCTGGACTTGACGATCAGCACCTGTCGGATTATCTCCTCGTCGGTCTCGACATAACGCAGTTGGACGACCGCGTCCACCACGGAGGAGAAGCCGATGCCGCTGAGTTCCTCGTCACTGTTAGGCATCCCGCTGCTGACTTGGTTGGTCAGGATGCTGGTAATGCCTCGTTCCTTGACCACGCTTACCAGCCGCATCATGAAATCAAAAGCGGATTTTTTGGATCCCATGCGAACGCATGCCGAGACTGCATCGAGGATCAGGTGGTCCGGCTTAAATCTGGCGATCGTCTCAATGACACGATTCAGGTGATTATCCGATCCCGTGCTCTCCGGCGTAGCGGTTTGAACCAGCAGCGTTTTGTCGTGAATGGATGGACGAAGGTCGATCCCGGGGCTCAGCATCCCGCTGATCATGGCCTCTGTGGATTCCTCGAAATTCAGGTAGAGCACCCTTTCGCCACGCTGGCACGCAGCCTGCGCGAGCGTGCTCGCCAACGTGGTCTTGCCCGTGCCGCTGTTGCCCGAAAAAAGGATGCAGGAGGCGCGCCGGAAGCCTCCGTCCAACATCAAATCCAATCCCTTCAATCCCGTGGAGACCTTTGCCCCTAGCGGCTGATGGGTCAGTTCCGCCGTGGTCAGAGGAAAGAGGACGATCCCGTGTTCGCCAAAGACGTAGGGATACTCGTTGGTCCCGAATCCGGAGCCACGATACTTGATCACCCGTAGGCGGCGTGTCGCTACCTGTCCTACCACGCGATGGTCGAGGCGGATCACGCAGTCTGCCATGAAGTCCAGAAACTCATATTGAGATCCCAGATTGTTGTCATGCCGCGCCTTGACGGAAAGGACGCTCGTCAGCCCCTGATCCGTCAACCATTCATGGAGCCTGGACAATTCGTTGCGTTCGCGCTTCAAGTCGTCGTAAATCCGCAGCAGCACGTCCAACGCATCCATCACGATATGCCGAGCGCCGATCCGCTTGACGTGCCCGCCCACGATCGCCAGCAAGCCCTGAATGTCGAAATCACCGGCGACGATTTCTTCTCCGTGCAAGCGGGCCTCGATGATGGCGAGCTTGCCGGCCTTTTCCAAGGCCGCTAGGTCCCAGCCTATCGCCGACGCGTTCAGGCGGATGGCCTCGGCCCTCTCTTCGAGGGTGATGAACACGCCGGGTTCACCCGCCATTGCCCCACGGCACAGGAACTCCAAACCCAGCACCGTCTTTCCGGAGCCCGGCCCGCCGCTGACCACCGTGGTCCGGCCGCGGGGAATTCCGCCCTCCAGGATCTCATCCAGACCGGCAATCTTGGTTGGCACTTTCGGGATGGGGTGACGTTGTCCGCGCATGGCCTGCTATTCCTGTGAATTCACTTCCGCGTTTCAAGTCCGTGGACCCTCGGCGGTTCCCGGTACACAGAGCGCGATCAACAAGAAAAGCCGACGTGAATGAACGCACCGAAGCATTCAATCACGTCGGCTTACTCTTCAACGAGCCCCTCGGCAGAACCGAGTTGCCCTTCATCTAGTCATCCGACTGCAGAGGCAATTATACATCCTGGAACGAGGAATGCAACGGGCCCGATCCCAAAACGTGCTACATGCTGGAAAGTCCTGGGAGACTGGGAATTGTAGGTAGCCTGTTTGGTATGCATCGCCAGAAGGTCGTTGACCGGCGAATTCGTCGCCACCACGACGGCCTCGGCGGTAACCGTCCGTCCGGCGGCGGTCTTGACCCGAGCCGGCTTACCGCCCTGGATGGTCTCGGCATGCGTGCCGGTGAAAATGCGTCCTCCGGCCCGCTGCAGGGCTCCCGCGACCGCGGTCAAATACTTGAGGGGGTCGTACTGTGCCTGGCGGGGGAATCGCAAACAGGGCTCCGTCTCGAAGGGCAGGCGTGACGCACGCGGGAGTCGCTCGACGCCGCTCAGCCCGGCCCGCTGGGCAGCGTCAAGCTCGCGGTCCAGCAATTCGGGAGACTCGCCAAGCGGGAGAAAGAGATAGCCGTCCAGCCGGACGAAATCACAAGCGATCTGCTCGTCGCCGACGATGGACTCGATGCAGTCGATCGCCGCCGTGTGGCTGGCGGCTGCCGGCTTCGCCCCTTCCGACCCGTGCAGTCGCTCGATTTCCAAGTAGCGGTCTTAGCGGCGAACCAAGAGCAGAACCACCAGGATGATGACCACCAGCGTGAGAGTTCCCCCGCCGATGTACACATAGTTCGCGAAAATAGGGGCTATGCTGTTTGCGAAAGTCGTCAACATGTTAAGTTTCCTTGTAGACTACCTAGTCGTCTCTTTGGTCGTTTCGGTCGTCCTTTCGGTCGTCGTGCCGCCAGCATCTGGAGTCACCGCGGGGGTCGTTACTGTCGTGTCGGTCGTCGTGGTCTCTGTCTCGCCCGTTACCCTGCCATCCTCGGTCTGCGTCGTCGTCGTTTTGGTCTTGTACTCGGTGCTATCCTTGCTTTCGCAGCCGATGGTAAACACGCCCAGTGCGGCAAGCAGAGCAAATGTTAGAACGCGATTCATCGTAATACCCTTTCTCAAACTTTTGACATTGTCCAAGGTCACGCTTGGTCGTTGCAGCCAATTCCGCTGCGGCAACAAAAAAAAGCCGACGTGGTGGAACACCCGAAGGTATTCCACCACGCCGGCTTACTCGTCAACCAGCCCCCCGGCACGGCCGAGTTGCTGTTTATCTAGTCATCCGACGAACTTCAATCAACTTGTCGGCGGAGCCGCGTCCAATTCGCGACTTGTCCAACCGTAGGTGATTCTATGGCGACAAACGGAGAAAGGCAAGTGGTGGTCGTTTTGGGTATGTTGTTCTTGGGTTCTTGCGCAGGCCTCCACGCCGCCGGACGCTGTTCTCGCTTTGATCCAAGATCGCTATGCGCGCTTCAATCCAAGAACCAGTCCCACCGCTCCGGCGATGGACGCAGCCGCGCCGCCGACCAACATCCAGATCGCTCTGTCGGTCGGTGAACCGGTGAAGAAACGAGAAACGTCGGAGTTCAGCGAGTTTGAGGCACTGACGCCGAAAACGATCAACACGATCCCCCCGACAAGAAGTGCGATGGAGATGATGGATAGCCCTTTCATTGTTTATCCTCCCTTGTCAACGACCGCTTCAACGGCATCCTGGATCTTGTCGGCTGTTTTTTGGACGGCCTGTTTGACCTTACCAACGGCCTGATCGGTCTGGCCTTCTTCGCGAAGCTTGTCGTTCCCCGTCAAGGCGCCAGCGGCTTCCTTGATTCGGCCCTTCACGACATCTGTCTTGCCACCCATGATGGTAACTCCTCAATAAAAAAAGCCGACGTGGTGGAACACCCGAAGGCGTTTCACCACGTCGGCTTACTCGTCAACGAGCCCCCCGGCACCGCCGAGTTGCCCTTTACCTAGTCCCCCGACAACTTCAAATTCACTTGTAGCGGGGCCGCTTTCAAGTCAGCCGCCACGCCCCTCGATACGTTATTCTACGGGGCAGCGATGAGGAAAGCAAGGCCGTATGCATCGACACCAGCTCGGCATCGTTGATTCGCATCATTTCTCCTCGACGCTCAGCGCCTCGAAGCCGGAAATGACGTCGAACAGTTCCGCGTCGATGCCACTCTGTCGCAAACGGTGGAACGTCCCGTTGAGGTCCTCCAGTAATTCGTCGATGTTCTTGTCGGCACGCTGCATCGCCGCCAGACGGCTTGCGTTCTCGCTGGCAAGCGATTCAGCGCACGCCCGAAAGAGCGAGACGAACAGGTATTCGCGGACGAGCGCCCGCAAGGTCGCGGTACCGCCCGCCAGGACCTCGGGCAGGTTTTTCGTCGGCCAGGGAAGTTCGCCCAGCCGGCGCCGCCAGTCGTCGTCCAGCGGCAGCAGTCGCTGACGAACGGGCGCATAAACCGCCCCGGACGTGGGGCGGTTGTAAAACAGGTACAGTTCGCCGACTTGCCCTTGGCTGCGGCGCGTCTCGGTCGCGACGAGGATCTGGCCGACGAGTGGGGTGATGGCCTGGACCGAGTTCGGCACGGGGAAGAGTCCCCGCAGCGGCAGGCCCGCATCCGCCAGGCGCGCATGGACGCGCTCGCCGACGGCCCAGACCTCGGGGGGGGCCGGCAGAGCCGCCAGGGCCTTGACTGCTTCATCGGCCACCACATCGTTGAACTGGCCCACCAGCCCCTGGTCGGAACCGAACACGACTGCGCCGATCGCACCGGCCTCCGTTGGTTCCGTTTCTCCAGTCATCCAGGTCGCCGAACCGGTGCTCCGGAAACAGACGCCCAACCCCAACTCCACGGTGCCATAGTAGTCACCCAACGCGCGCACCGATTGCTCGTATTGGCCGATACTCGAAGCGGCCAGGGCCTTCATGGTGCGGACGACCGATTGGAGATCTCCGGCGCTGTTGATCTTGCGGCGAAGACTCGCGGTGGTGTCGCTCATGGCTGGTCCTCGGGCGCCGGCTTGGGCAAGAACTCTTCGAGCGCTTTCCGAGCGACTTCGATGATCGTGTCACGATCCTCGTTGCTCAATTTGTCGGCGGTATCCAATCGCTCGCGCACCTCCGTCGGAATCTCCGCCACCGCCGACCGCACGGCCTGCTCGGCGTCCGTCATGCGGTCAAGCGGCAGGTCGTCGAACAGTTCTGCGGTCAACGCCAGCAGTACGGCGATTTGCGCGGGCACGGACAGCGGGGCGAATTCCGGCTGCTTGAGGCAGGCGCGGATTCGCCGTCCATGCTCGATGATCTTGCGGGTGTCGTCATCCAGGCGGGCGCCGAACCGGGCAAAGGTCTCGAGTTCCTCGAATTGCGCGTAGCCCAGCTTGAGGTCGCCTGCCACCGCGCGGTAGGCCGCCCGTTGCGCCTTGCCGCCGACGCGCGACACGGATTTGCCGACATCGACCGCGGGCAGCACGCCCAATTCGAACAGCGACGGCGAGAGGTAGATCTGCCCATCCGTGATGGAAATCAGATTGGTCGGAATGAAGGCGGACATGTTCTGCGCTTCGGTCTCGATGATGGGCAGGGCGGTCAGCGATCCTCCCCCGCGTTCCTTGCGCAGATGGGTGGCGCGTTCGAGCAGCCGCGAGTGGATAAAGAAGATGTCGCCGGGGAACGCTTCGCGTCCGGGCGGGCGGCGGAGCAGGAGGGACAGCTCGCGATAGGCGCGGGCGTGATGCGTGAGGTCGTCATAGACGATCAGCACATCGCGGCCCGCTTCCATGAAATGCTCCGCGATGCTGGTGGCGGCGTACGGGGCGATGTAGGCCAGGCCCGGTGGATCGTTGCCCTCGGTCACGACCACGACGGTGTAATCCATCGCGCCCTTCTCCCGCAAGATGGCCACGGCCTTGGCCACGGCGGAAGCGCGCTGCCCAATCGCGCAATACACGCACAGGACGTCCTTGTCGCCCTGATTCAGAATGGTGTCGATCGCCAGGGCGGTCTTGCCCGTCTGCCGGTCACCCAGAATCAATTCGCGTTGGCCGCGTCCGATGGGGATCAGCGCATCAATGACTTTCAGTCCCGTCTGGAGCGGCTCGGTGACGGGCTCGCGGTCCATGATCGACGCGGCGGGGCGTTCGATGGGCAGACGCTCGCTGGCAGCCACCGGCCCGTGGCCGTCGAGGGGGCGGCCGAGCGGGTCGATGACACGTCCCAGCAATCCGTCCCCCACGGCCACGTCCATGACTCGGCCCGTCCGCTCGACTTGCTGGCCGGCGTGCAGATGCCAGTATTCGCCGAGCAGCACGACGCCGACTTCGTCCTCGTCCACGTTGAAGGCGATGCCGAACACAGCGCCCGGAAATTTCACCAGCTCGTCAAAGCCCACACCGGGCAGGCCGGAGACCCGGGCGATGCCCGTCGAGACGCTGGTGATCGTGCCCACCTCGCGCGGCGTCAGCTGCGGCGCAAAGGCTTCCCGCCCCTGGCTGAGGCCGGCAAACGCGCTGTCGAAAACGTTCTGAAGGCTCCCGAGTTCCATGTTCAATGGTTTCCTTTTGGGATAGGCCGCGGATTTGTCTCCGGAGCTTGTTCTGCACGGTGGCGAAAAACTCCTTGGTTACCGGTGCGTCCGCGCTGTAATCCACCGACAGGGCGTAAATGTCCGTGATCTTTTGGTAAAAACGCCGTTCGCTGGCCCGGATCTCCCGGATACGTTCCAACAATTCGTCGAAGTAATCCTTGCCGAAGACCCGCTTGCCCTGTTTCAGCCGTTCGTCATCCAGTACGAAGCCCTTGACGATGAACTCCCGCAGCGTCTTCGTCGCCCAGATGCGGAACTGCGTGGCTTGGTAGCTGTTGACCCGGTAGCCCACCGCGATGATGGCGTCCAGGTTGTAGTACTTTGCGGAGTAAGTCTTCCCGTCCGCAGCAGTATGTTCCAAAATGGAACATACTGAATCCTCCGCCAACTCGCCTGACGTGAAAATATTCTGCAAATGCTTGGTGACAGCCGGACGCTGTACGCCAAACAACTCCGCCAGCGCCTTCTGTGTCAGCCAGACCGTCTCGTCTTTGTGGAAAACCTCCACCTTCACCGCCCCGTCCGGCGCGGTGTACAGCAAAAACTGGTTCTGTTCGCTTTCCATCTTCACGGGCTCTCTGTTTCGGGCTCAGATTCTTCCGCGTTGGCCGTGGCTTTGGCTTTCACTTTGGCTTTTTCGTTCAGCAGTTCGCCGACGCTTCTTTCCAGCGACGCCAGATACTCCGCGATGCTCCAGGCCACTTTTTGTCCATGGGTGGTGAGTTCGATGCCGCTGATCACGTTCGGCGCGGTCTCGTACCGGACTTGGATCTCCGCCGAGAAGACTTCGTTGAGCGCATGTTGGATCGCCTGCTGTTGCTCCGGCGGCAGGTCAAACGCGCTGCGCACGCGGACCGGGTCGGACGATGTTCTCAGGGCCTTGGCAAGACTTTCCTTCGCCTCGTCATTCAGCGCTCGCAAACGCTGCGTGAACACCTCGCACATGCGTTCTTCCAGGCTTGTCCCGGCGAGATCCGTCAGCGTCCGCCGCGCGATGGCAAAGACCTCCTCCCGGGTTCGGCGACGGAGTTCGTCGTTCAGACTCTGTTGTTCGCGGTTCAACGCGTCCTGTCGTTTGGCGCGCAGGGCCTCGGCCGCCTGCCGCGCGTCTTCGAGCAGCCGCTGACGCTCGGCTTCCGCCTCGTCCTGCGCCTGCTTCAGCCGCTGGTTGCGCTGCCGGTCGAACTCGTCGTTCTTCTGCTGGAACTTGTCGCGTTTCTGTTCGGCTTCGGCCTTTTTCGCGCCGGCATCCGCGAGTTCCGCGGCGATCCGCTGCTCCCGCGCGTCGATGGCAGCGAGGATCGGCTTGTACAAGAACCGCTTCAACAACCACATCAGGATGAGGAAGTTGACCACTTGGGCACTGACCGTGAACCAGTCGATAAGCATGACTTAGTTCCCCGCGGCTTGGGCGATGACTTGATTCCAGAACGGGTTGGCGAAGATCAGGATCATCGTCACCACGAAGCAGTAGATCGCCGTGGATTCGATCATCGCCAGGCCGACGAACAAGGTCCGGGTAATGGTGGCGGAAGCATCGGGCTGCTGGGCCAGGGAGCTGAGTGCGGTCGCGACCGCCTTCCCTTCGCCCAACGCCGGGGCCATGGTACCAAAAGCGGTGGTGATGCCGGCGGTGACAATGGATGCCACCGCGATAATGGTCATGTTGTCCATGGTAACTCCTTGGGTTGTTGGTGTTGTTTCAATGACTGGGTTCTGCTTCGGGTTCGGAGTCAGGCTTACCGACGCGCGTGGCGGCTGCGATATAAACCGCGGCCAGGATCGTGAAGATATACGCCTGCACCATGCCGGTCAGCAGGCCGAGCGCCGTCATGACGATCGGAAAGAGAAACGGCGTGATGGTGAGCAAAATCCCGATAATCATCGCCCCGCTCATCATGTTGCCGAACAGACGGACGGCCAGGGCCAGCGTGCGGGAGATCTCGCTGATGACATTGAACGGCAGCATGATAAACGTCGGTTGCGTGTAGGACTTGAGGTAGTTTCCCAAGCCCCGTTCCTCGATGCCGAAAATCGGCACGGCCACCAACACGCACAGCGCCAGCGCCGTCGTGGTCGATAGCGAACCGGTCGGCGGCTGGTAGCCGGGGAGGACGGTGCCGAGGGCGGACATGGCGAGGAACAGGAACAGCGTGGCCAGGAAGCCGAGCGCCTTTCTCGGGTGACGGAGACCGATTTCTTCGATTTGTTTCTCGATGGCGATTACGATGATTTCGAGCAGGTTCTGCCAGCGGGCGCGTTTCAGGCCGATGGACAGGTTGCGCGTGATCAGCTTTGCGCCCCCGGCCAGCACGAGCATCACCGCCCAGGTGAAGACCAGCGTGGCGTTGAGTTTGAAAACACCGAATTGCCAGAAGATGATTTCGTCGGGACTAAGCTGCATGACCGGCCTCCTGTGCAGCGGTATCATGTCGGCAAATCTCTGCGAGACTCGCCCTATCGCGTCTCGGAGAGACGCGGCCACGTGTCAGCCGCGTCACGAGGAACCTCGCGAGGACAAATCCGAGGAGACAGGCGAGCAGCCGGTCCCCCTGGCCGCCGGAGACGCCATAGAATCCGGCGAGGGTGATCCCGGTCCGCAACAGCAGGCTGCCCAGAAACCAAGCCGCCGGACGCGGGGACGAAAGGCCCTTCCGCACCGTGTACCAAAGGCCGCCATAGAACATGGCGCCGAGCAGCACGCCCGCCATCGCGGCCAGGGCCCAAGTCATCGCCGGCGTCCACCATTCAGTCATCGTCATCCTCCTGTTCGTCCCGCATCGTTCGATCTTCCTTGGCCACCCAATACCACGCATTCCAACAGCCGATGAGCAAGCCGCTGACCAGCAGCATCAGCGTCCAGGAGTGGGTTCCGGGATAGCGGTTGTCCAGCCAGCGGCCGAGCACGGCGCCGAGCAGCGTCGGAATCGCCACCGACCAGCCGATCAGCCCCATCATGCCCAGGCCGAACCAGACGGTCCGCGTGACGCGACGCTGCGCCTTCAGCTTGCGCGCCGCCTTGACGCCGACCTCTTGACTGAGCGGCGCCGGTGGTTTCCGGGGTTTTTTCCGAGGTTCGTCAGTCATGATGCAAACTCGCCATCCGTCGCATGAGATCACTTTCCATTTTCGCCAATACCGAGCGGACGTTGAGCGCTCGCTCGTCCAAGTGCAAGAACTCCCGCTCCACCGCCTCGCGCAAGTCGCCGAGGTCCGTTCCGACAAAGGCGTTGCGCACCGAAACGCGCACGTCCGGGCCGGTCTTGACCAACACCCCCTCATCCACGGCCACGTAGACCTCGCCCTCCGCTGCGTGTTCGTAGATCAGAATCCCCGGCACGAGCGCCGCCACGCAGTCCAGACGGCGTGGCAAAATTCCGAACGACCCCGCGCGGGTCTCTGCGACGATGCGCGACACGCCGGTTTTCTCGGCAAAGATTTGGAAAGGGAGCAGGATCTTAAGGTTCATGGGCAGCGACGGCAACCTCCGTTTTCGGTGGATCTTTCGCCCCGGGCTGGCGGGACTTGGTTTTCGCCTTCGCCTCGTCCACCGTCCCGATCATGTACAGGTCGCGTTCCGCGTAATCCTTGAACTCATCGCCCAGAATGCGCTCGCAGCCGTCCAATGCTTCCTGGAGGCTGACGAGTTTTCCCTGGAGTCCGGTAAACTGCTCGGTCGTGAAAAACGGCTGGGTCAGGAACCGCTCCAGGCGGCGGGCGCGGGCGACCACGTTGCGGTCCTCCGGCGACAGTTGTTCGAGGCCCAGCATGGCGATGATGTCTTTGAGTTCCGCGTATTGGGCCAGCGTCCGCCGCACCTCGCGGGCCAGGTCATAATGCCGCTGGCCGACGATGCCCGGCGTGGCCATTTTGGAACTGGACTGCAACGGATCGATGGCCGGATAAAGCCCCTCGCTGGCCCGTTTGCGGGACAGTACGATCGAGGCCGAAAGGTGGGAGAAGGTATGCACCGCCGCCGGATCGGTGAAATCGTCCGCCGGCACATACACCGCCTGGATGGACGTGATGGCTCCGGTGTCGGTGTTGGCGATCCGCTCCTCCAACTGCGCCAGCTCGGTCCCCAGCGTGGGCTGATAACCGAGGCGCGAGGGCATCTGACCCATCAAGCCGGAGACTTCCGAACCGGCTTGAATAAACCGGAAGATATTGTCGATCAGCAGCAGCACGTCGCGGTGCTCGTCGTCCCGGAAATACTCGGCCATGGTCAGCGCCGCGTGCCCCACCCGGAACCGGCTGCCCGGCGGCTCGTTCATCTGGCCGAAGACCATCACCATGTTCGGCAACACGCCGGCGGCCTTCATCTCGCGATACAGCTCCTCGCCTTCGCGACAGCGTTCGCCGATACCGCAAAACAGACTGACCCCCTCGTGGTGCCCGATCATGTTGTGGATCATTTCGGTCAGCAGGACCGTCTTGCCCACGCCCGCCCCGCCGAACAGGCCCGCCTTGCCGCCGCGTTCCAGCGGCACCAGCACATCGATCACCTTGATGCCCGTCTCGAAGACCTCGGATTGGGTGGAGCGCCGGGCCAGCGGCGGCGGGGCGCGATGGACGCTGCGCCACTCGACGTTCGAGACTTCCCCCTCGCGGTCGATGGCATTGCCGAACACGTCAAACATCCGCGCGAGACTTCCTTTGCCGACCGGCACCTTCAACGGCCCGCCCGTGTCCTGGACCACCATGCCGCGAGCGAGGCCTTGTGTGGGGGTCAGCGCAATTCCACGCACGCGATGCGCGTCGAGTTGAGCCAAAACCTCGAGGGCAATTTTTCCGTCTTCCGCGTGCAGTAACGAGTAGATGGGCGGCAAATGCTCATCGAAGCGGATATCCACGACGCTGCCGCGCACCGAGACCACCGCGCCGAGATTCGGTAAACGGGTTTTCTCTCCCATGCTTGCTCCTCCGTTGATCCACCGTCAGTTTACCTTCTCATCCCCTGCGCACCAAGCAGGCTCGGCTTCGAGCGTTTCGCGGACGCGCGCCAGCTGCCTGTCGATCGCCGCCCGGTCATGGGCGGACTCGACGGTCCGTTCGGCCAGTTCGGCCATCCATTGGACCTGTTCGCGAAGCGCCCGCCGCCGGTGTGGGCAGGCCGTCAAACTGCCAAGGGTTTGAAAGGCGTCAAGCAGCCGCGACATGATGGCGACATCGCCTTTGGCATTTCTTCGAATCTGATCGAACGATTCGGCCAGCAAGCTTTCAAAGCTCGGGCCTTTGGCGATCACGCGCAGTTCCCCGTCCTCGAAGCGGCGCGAGGAAGGGATTTGCCGGGGTGCGACCCCCGCCAGAATCGCCGTCAGATAATCCACGCACATCACGGCCGTCGTGGTGTCGGTGATGCCTGGGGAGAGGGCCTTCAACGCCACATCCACGATCTGCCTGATCCCGAAGGCCGCGTCCTGTTCCACCGTGCGGTGGCTGCTGATGTTGAAAGACGCCTGCAGAGTGGCAATCGTCTCCTGATCCGGCGGGACTTCCAGAGCGAGCGAGGCCAGCTTGGTGTTCTGGACAACGAACTCGCCGATGCCGTGCTCCATCCACACGACGGTCTTCTTGTCCCTCGCTAAGCGTAGCAGCGCCGCATTATTCACGCTCTGGATATAGCCGGTCCGATTGGCCGGGACGGCGTGCCAATTCCGCTCGGCTAGAGGGCGTAGCGTTTGGTCATCCTCATCTTCGCCCGGCCCTTGTCCAAGTTCTTCCGGAAACAGCCGGTCAATGACAGCGATGGTTTCCTGAGCGACCGAGGCGATGATGCGGGAAGCCTGGATCGAAGAGGCGATGTGATGAATGAAGAACATGAGGGCGCCAACACCTCCGAGCGCCAGCACAAAGCCGAAGAACACCGCCAAGCTGGGAACAAAGGCACCCTCGTCGCCGCTGCGAATGGTGCGCAACACGATCAGGCAATAGGTAAAAGTGCCGGCAAAGATCCCGAGCACCGTCTGCGTGACGCGGCTGCGGGTGAAATTCCGCAGGATACGCGAGGTGTATTGGCTCGAAGCCAGCGCCAGCACCACCAAGATCATCGAAAACGTGACGCCCACCACGGTCATCATCGAACCGGCGATCGTAGACATCATCCCGCGCGCGCCGTCCGCCCCAGCCCCAAACAGACGCGGCCAACGAGCCAGCCAGCGGTCGATCCCAGTGGAGTCCGCTTCGATCAACGCTACCGCGAAGCCAATGCTGACCAGGACAATCAGCGAAGGCATGAACCAAAAGCTGGATCGCACATTGCTCCAGAGTTGCTTCAACTCATTCATGGGTCAGACCCCACTTCCAGTTGCGCATTTCCGGCAGGTCCTCGCCATCCCGGCTGATGTATTGCAGGTATGACATCCTGACTCTTACAACGAAAAATCATTCGGACTTCACCAGCACTGTTTGCATACAACCGCTCGGCATCTTCGCCTCGGCACAGCTCGCTGCCCGGTGTCATCACGGCCGCGGCGCCAGCCGAAATTCCAAACAGGACGGCCTGACGCGGTGTTTCGCCCCGCGCCAAGCTCAGGACCGCCCCGGCCACCATGCTGTCGCCGGCTCCAACCTTGCTTGTTTGATTCCTCTTTCTCCATTTGCCATTTTGGAACTCCCCGGCTCCGCCGATCTCTCGGGCAGACTCGCCGTGGTGTCGCTCATGACTCTTCCGCTCAGTGCACTGTCCACGACGCCGTTGACCTGAGCGGCTATCGCCTGGTGAGCTTCAATGTTACGGTCGGTATTGATTTGGATCTGCATGGTGTCCCCCTGTCGCTTTGTGATTGTGTTCGGCTCAGTACCGGTAAGTCGCGGCCAGTCCTGTCCGCCCCGGCATCTGCTCGGTCGGAATGATCAGGACTCGCCCTCCCTTCTTGGCGACCAACTCGCCGAGATCGTCGAGCAGGTCATCGACTTGCGGATCGCTGAGCTCAGCGTCCTCGATCCGTCCCGTCGAGTGTTCGAGCCGGCCCGCAATTTGGCGGTCGGCCTCGATCAGCAGCGTGGCGACCCGCCCGGCGGCCGCCGCCTCAGCTACGTCCGCCAGGCCGTCACTGCCAAGCCCCTTGGACTTCGCCACTGCGAACTCGTCGGCCAGTGTCGCGAGCCGCGCCTGATGCTGCACCTCAACCACTTGCCAGGCGCGTTCCCGAAGTTCCTCGATCGGGAGAACATCGGGATTGATCGCGAGCCCCTCCGTCAGCAGAAACGGGTTTTGGCTGACCCGGTGGAAAAGATGATGATGCTCCGGCAATGCCGCCAGGATCAGCGGCAGGCCCGACGGCCGGGAGTGGTGCTCGAGTACCGCGCGGTCGATCGCACGAAAGAACTGCTCCGCGTCCCTGTCTGCCTCGTCTCTCTTCCCGCCCTGACCGTGGTGCATGGGCGAGTGCCCAGCCCCGACGCCGCCGTAGGAAGAGACGATCTGGTGCGACTCGGTCAGTTCATCGCCCAGCGCCTCGGTGATCGACCGCGGGACGCCCGGGGCCGGATCGATCTCGTCCAACGTATCGCGGCTTCCTTCGAAAAGCTGGACCTTGTGCAGGCTCAGCCCGAGGACCTGATAGCGATCCACCGATTGCAGAAAACGTCGCAAGGGCTTCGTGTGAAAGCTGTCGGCTACGACGGCCAGTTCCGGGACCGGCCGCGGAAGCCGGAACACTCGAAACCGACCCGGCCCGCCCAGTACGGCTAATCCATCCAGCGTCTGGCTCCAGAAGTCAGCATCGCGTGCGAGAGCCTGGAACGGTTCCAATAGCAACCGCGTCTCGACGGCCGGATACTGCTGCCGGAGCGACGTCTCCAGATCCCTCACGAGATTACGAAACCGGATCGGATCCTGTTGGTTCTCGGGATGGCATCGGTGCGTCGGCTGGTACAGCGAGAGACACGGCGGCTGGTGAACCGATGCCAACCTGGCCATCGATTCGGTGGTGAGAAAAGTACTCTTCTGTATCATTTGCTTAGTCCTGTTTCGTGATTCGTCATAACTTTCTTGCTCATGGAAGCGGATTTCTGCTATGTTCGCGTGGCGTGAGTTGGCTGCCGTTGGCAGCCGGCGGTAGCCTGGAAGAGTCAGGCCCTTGGGTTCGTCTCCGTGGCCAAGTGGTCTTGTATGGTACACCGTTGTTTTTGCGTTGGCTTCTTTTGGGTAAGCTTACAAACACTCTCGCTCGCGAGTTCACGTTCGTTGGCGAGACGTTAATAAGCTGAGCACCGCGACGAACAACGCGGCACCGATGATGGACCAGACAATGGGAAACGATTGATCGCCGATCTGGATCGCCAGAATCTCGCCCACGCCCACCAGCCCGGCCAACCACGTACCCAGGAACGCTCCGATCAAGCCCAGCACAATCGAGACCAGGCAACCGCCGTGCGAATAGCCCACCAGCGCTTGCGCGAGGGAGCCGCAGATGCCCGCGATCAACAACAATAACAAGAATCCGACGAGTGTCATTTATTCACCTTTGATGTCTTTCGTGGTTGTTGTCACGATGTTCGTTTGTCTAGCTTTCGGTAATCTCCAGAAACGGCGGGATCGGACAAGCCAGCGTCTCGGCGACGGCGCGGAGCAATTCGGTTTCGCATTTCTGGATCCAGCCGTTCGCATCGACAACATGCACGCAGGCTTCGATTAAATTCCGCGTGCTGATTTGGAGCCGTCGTCGGGGGTGTCTGTCCGTTCGGAAGCGTCCTGCTCCGCGGGTGGGGCGGCTTCGGCCGGCTTTCCGCCGGAAAACTCCATTTCTTCCAGACGACTCAATAAAACAAGATTGTCAGTCGCCCCCAAAATCTCGCTCGCAGGCACGCGTACGGTTTGAGTGCCGAACCACGTTCGTTCCAGCTTCAAATCATCCAATGTTTCTCGGTTGAGCTTGACTTCCAAGCTCTGCAACTGCCATGTTTCGACGTCAGCGAACATGTCGATGATAACGCCGATCTCACGTCCATGCTGGCCGATGATTTTCATCCCCAACAGACTTTTTACATTGGATTGGTTCATTTGCAGCTCCTCGAAAAAAGGTCGTGCTTGGGATTTCTCGTGACCTTCATCGCGGGGTGGTTCAGATTTCTCGGCCGTCCGACGTTCGATCAGTTGCCGGGCGCGGCCGGCGTCCCCGGCGCGCACGAGCAGCTTCGTCTCGACGATCTCGGTGAATCCGCCTTGCGATGCGCCGTCCAGCTCGCACTTGATGCCGACGTCGAGCAATTGGTTGCGAATGATCTCGGCCTCGTAGACATCGTTCGTCGTATAAACCACCTCGACTTCGTTCACGTCCTCGGTCATTTCTCGTCTCCTTTTCTCTCACGCAAGGGGTTTGAGAAAACGCTTTGCGCCCCAGTCGTTGCGAACGTTCCAAGCCACCGAAAACGAAAAAAACCGACGTGACCAAATACCTAGCGGTATTCAAGCACGTCGGCTTACTCGTCAACGAGCCCCCCGGCAACGCCGAGTTGCTCCTCATCTAGTCATCCGACAAATACATCCGATATATTTTACGACGATGAACAAGAAAGGCAACGGGGGATGCCAGGGGCGATGCCGTAAGCCATTTTCCCTGCTGTGGTTGTGTCGCTTGGCTTATGACGCCTACGGCGTGTCCGCCACGTGGCAAATGGCCGAATTTCGCTGGAACCCTCCCCAGCGGCCTGGCTGGGATCCGGATCGGGTCTAGAATAGACGCATTGCCAACGACGGCCAGCAGGACCGACCGCATGACCACTACGGCGTCAGGTGAAAATAAGCGAATCGGCTTCGTTTCGACTCGGATCGGAGGCACCGACGGGGTGACCTTGGAGATCCGCAAGTGGTCGGAAATCCTTGCCGAGATGGGCCACGCGTGCTATTACATCGCCGGACAATGCGACTTCGATCAGGAACGATCCTGGGTCATCCCGGAGGCGCATTTCCGACATCCAACCATCGACTGGATCAACCGCCAGTGCTTTGGTCGCACGCAACGGACCGCCGATGTGACGGCAGAAATCCATGAGATGCGGTGGGTGATCAAGGAGAAACTGCACATCGCGTTAAGAGCCCTGGAATTGGACCTGCTGGTTGCTGAGAACTGTGTGACGATCCCGATGAATCTGCCGCTGGGCCTGGCGATCGTGGAAACGGTGATGGAGTCTGGGCTGGGCTGCATCGCTCATCACCACGATTTTGTTTGGGAACGCGAGCGGTTTCTGGTCAACGCGGTCAACGATTACCTCCGGGCCGCGTTTCCGCCGGGTCTGCCTCAAATGCAGCATGTGGCCATCAACTCGCTGGCAGCCCAGGAGTTCAGCCGGCGGTTGGGATTGCCCTGCCGAGTGATTCCCAACGTCATGGACTTTGATCGTCCACCCGCGCCCCCGGACGATTACAGCCGCCAGTTCCGCACGGCCCTCGGCCTGACGGCGGAGGACATCCTGGTCCTGCAACCGACTCGGATTGTGCAACGCAAGGGGATCGAGCACTCGATCGAGTTGGTCCGCCAATTGGATGATCCGCGCTGCAAGCTCGTCATCACGCACCGTTCGGGAGACGAAGGCGATCGCTACGTCGAACGCGTGTTGAAGTATGCCCGGCTGATGGGCGTCACGGTCATTCTGGCCGCGCAGTGGATCGCCCATGAACGCGGACAGGGCTCCGACGGACAGCCCCGTTTCACTATTGCCGATGCGTATCGCCAGGCGGATTTCGTCACTTACCTGTCCACTTACGAAGGTTTTGGGAATGCGTTTCTGGAGACGGTGTACTACCGGAAGCCGATCGTTTGTAATCGTTACAGCATCTACCGCACGGACATTGAGCCGTGCGGTTTTGATACGATCCTGATGGATGGTTTCCTCACCGACGACGTGGTCGACCAAGTCCGCCTCGTGCTTCGCGACACCGACCGGCGCCAGCGGATGGTCGAGCAAAACTACGAGGCGGCCAGGCGGTTTTTCTCGTATCAGCGGGCCGAGACCGAGTTGCGAGCGCTGCTGGCCAAGCCGCGTCTGGTCGCCAGTCCTGGGTAGGGCGTGTGGCAGACGGAGGTCGGTGGTGCAAGAAACACCGATCTTCCTCGCTGACGCTTCGGGTTACGATGCGCAACATTCCGATCAAGGCCGCGGCAACCCAACGGGTGAAGCGCGTCGCAAGCCCGCGCGGCTCGCCGCTTACTCGGTCTTCTTCTCTTCGTGTCGGGGCAGAAAGCCCTTGACTGCCCAGAAGATCCCCAGCAGCGCCACGAGGGCAAAAGCCAGCGACTCATAAGGTAAAATCCACCTGAGGGCCCGAATGACCTCCGATGGCTCCGGCACTTGCCACAGCGCTGCGGTGATATCAAGCAGCAGCAAAGCGACCAGCAGGTAGCCCATCAGGATAAACACTCGCACCACGGGGATCGCCGTGGAGCGGTAGAGCGTCAAAAAGGCTCGCCCGAGGAGCACTGTCCCCAGGACGCCCAGCAAGAGCACCGGCACCCAAGGAACAGCAAGGGCATCCTCAATCGCCCGGGGAACCCAGATCCGGCCTGCCAGCTCGGTCAAATACTCATTGACTTCCACTTCGTTACCCATGTCACTACCTGTTGCTCGAAGACCATCAATGCTTTTCGTCCGTTCTTCTTCGCCCGAGCGGGCACACTTACTCGGCCGAGGTCTCGATCGCCTCCGATTGATTGTTGATCCAAATGCGCGATGGCTGGAGCTCTGCGTTGTGTTTGGAATCCAGTCCCGCCTCCTCCAGCGCGGCCTGCACGTCCTGGTCCGTGAGCGGCTGGCCGTCCAGGTAGACCAAGCCCCAATTGACGGTGCAGCCGCTGTCGACATGCAAGCCCGTCGCAACTTGAGCCACCATGAGCTTTGGATTTAGTCGCGTCATCAGGTCTTGAATAAGCGGAAGCTCACACTCTTCGCGTACGGAGAATGCTTTCGGCAGGTCGACGGCAGCTTGCATCGGATGACTCCTTAACGTCCCTTTTTGAGATTGTCCAAGGTTCACGCTTGGTCGTTGCAGCTCTACCGCTGCACCCCAAACAAACAAGCCGACGTGCTGGAACACCCGCAGGCCTTCCACCACGTCGGCTTACTCGTCAACCAGCCCCCCAGCACGGGCCGGGCTGCTGTTCATCTAGTCATCCGACGAATTCCAATCAACTTCTTAGCGGAGCAGCTTTCAAGTTCACCGCTACTCCACCAACAAATCATTATATGGGGCTGAATGGGGAAGGCAAAAAGATTTTGCGATTGACTGCCGGTCGAAGTTTTGCGTTCAAGCCGACGGACAAAGTCCGCGAAGGTCTCATTGCACTACGACTTGTCCTGCGAAAACACCAGCGCACTGTAGGGCCCGATCGCGATCGTTCCTACGGCGGGAAAGCCATCCCGTTGCACGGCGTTTGCGTCCTGCGGGCCATCGCTTTGCACCGCTTCGGCGGCCACGTCAGAGCAAGCCTGGTTTCCAAAGTCGCGGCTGTAGCCGTTCCAGTCACTGTTCAACCGTAACCGCCATGTGCCCGGCGACGGAAAGCCCAGCTTGTAGTTCTCGTGGGCAAGATGGGAGAAGTTCGCAACGACCACGACGTCGTCACCGGGGCCGCTTTGATGCCAACGGTGATAGGCAATGACGTGATCGGCCTGATTCTGATGGAAGGTGTTCAGGCCGGCCCCCGAAAGTCCTCGCGTCCAGCCCGACCGGTTGAGCCGCAGATGAATCAAGTCCCGATACAACCGCACCAGGCCGCTGAACTCTTCCGACTTGTGCCAGTCCAACGGGACCGAATCCTGAAACCAGCCGTCTTCGAGGAATTCCTGTCCCTGAAACAGCATCGGGATGCCCGGGGCTGTGAGTACCAAGGCGGCCGCCAAGGTCGAGCGTTTCTGGGCGAACCAACTGTCGGGATCGTGAGGATCGATTTCCGAAGCGACGCGGGCTTTGCCGTTGGCCACCTCGTCGTGCGACTCGCTGTAGATGACGCGTTGGAACGGATCCCCGTTGAAGCGGCCCTCGAGCGCCTCGCGGACGCTGTCCAACGACCGTTGCTCGTCGCTGGGCGTGATGACGGCAGCCCGCACGGGATGCACAAAGCGAGCGGCCCATTGAGCCGTGAAACCCGCTCCGCCCTGGTCGGCCGGCTGCGTGATCCGGTCATCGTTCTGCAAGTCCTCGGCGATCGTGATGCGTCCCGGATACCGCTGCCGCACTTCGCCATTGATCCACTGGACTAGGCTCCAGCCGTCAGGCAAGTCGCCGCCTGGATCGCCGTTTCCCCGCACGTTCCGTATGAACAGCGTCATGTCAAGCCGCAGGCCGTCGACGTGGTACTCATCGAGCCACATCAGGGCGTTGTCGCGGATGAACTGCCGCACTTCCTGGCGGCCGTAGTCGGGGCGTGTCGCCCCCCAGGGCGTTTCGGCACGCCAGTCGCTGTAAAAATAGATGCCGCCCAGCCCGTTCTCGCTCCAGCCGTCAAACTGCCAGAGATCCAGGTCGCCGGGGCCGAAGTGGTTGTAGACGACGTCCAGGATCACGCCCAGGCCGGCACGATGCGCCGCCTGGACGAACCGTTTGAAGCCGTCTGCACCACCATAGGCGGTCTCCACGGCGAAAACGCAAGCCGGGTTGTATCCCCACGACAAGCTGCCGGCGAACTCGGCCAAGGGCATCACTTCGATGACGTTCACGCCCAAACGCTGCAAATGGTCAAGTTTCTGGACGGCTTCTGCAAATTTGTCGGACTTCCCATCCTCTTTGTCGTGGAAGGTCCCCAAGTGCATTTCATAAATCACCAGTTCGTTGACCGCAGGCAGGTGGAAATCGTCGCCGTCCCAGTCAAAGTGCGGGTCGTAGACTACCGCGTTGCCCACCGAACTGGTCACCTGGCGGGCATAAGGGTCGATTCGCAGCAGCAGCTTGTCGCCGTTGACGATGCGGTAGCGGTACTCGTCACCCACGGCGGCCGAGGGGATGTCGGTGTACCAGTAGTCATTCCCTTCCCGTGCCATGGAATGCGCATCGACCGACCAGGCATTGAACGAGCCGGCGACACACACCGCGTCGGCGTGGGGACCCCATACGCGAAATGCGACGCCGGACTCGTGGGGGATCGCTCCCATCCCGTCGCGGGCCTTCTTGGGTGTGGTTGTTGCCATGGGCGCACCCCTGCTGCTGGTTTCCGTATCCCACCTGGTTGTTTTCATTCCCGCCGCCGCACCATTTCTTGCGGCGGAGAATGCTCTCCCGTGGTTTGCGAACTCACGTGCTCGGTGCCGCGATAGCTGCTGCCGGGCCGTGCTCGCGAATCCGCTCCCAGACCTCCGCACGATGGACCGGAACATCGGCATCGACATCGAAGCCCAACTTCACCTTTCCTCCGCTAATCCCGAGTACGGTAACCTTGAGCAAACGATGGAAGCCTTCGACTCCCCCGATCACTACGGATTCCTGGCTCTTCCTCGACAACACTAACATCATTGAACCTCCATTTTCACGACCAAAGCACAAAAAAACCGACGTGGCCGAACACCCTCAGGTACTCGACCACGCCGGTTTACTCGTCAACAGGCCTCCCGGTACGGCCGGGTTGCCTTTCATCTAGTCATCCGACGAAACCTACATCGCGGTGCCGTATTCAGATTCGCAACGACACCGCTCGTTAATGGATTATACGGCGGGGGGCTGGGAAAAAGCAATCGCAGTGCCGCGATTTGGAGCACAACCATCTTGATTCCTTTTTCTCCAAATACCCCCTCGACACGCCCAGCATCGCCATCGCCTGGCGCAGAGGCTGAGCTCCACCCCTGATGCCCTGACCGTCGGATTGCCGCTTTCTGGATCATCGCCCAGAAGCTCTCCCCGCAATTCCCTTGCCCGGCTTTCACGGATCTCCGGCCGCGACCGCCTTACCCTTGTCCAGGCCCCGCACTGCGGTCGTCGGCTGCCACCGGAAAACCGTTCCAACACTCTTCCGTCGGCAACAGCCGCGCCCCCAGAGAATTCGGCCTGATCCCCGCAACAGCCCCCATTCTTCGTCGCCAAAAGTCACAAGCCAACGCGTCGGTCTGTTCCGGGCCGGCTCTTCGTCAACACTCGAATCAGCGTTTGCCTGGTTCTTGCGCGAGCACGAACCCAGCGAGTCAAGAGTTGCCCCCCTCCCCGTTTCAACCCGCCGCTCCGCGGAGGGTCTTTTTGCGAACCTCGGCGGCGACGACGTTGATCTCCAATTCGCAGTCGAGTCCATCCGCGTATCGTTGCAGGGTTCGCAATGTCGCGTTCTTTTGCGATTCCAGGCGAGCCAGATTGCCTCGGGTGATCCCCGTGCGCGCCGCCAGGGCCGACAAAGTAATGCCTTTCGCCTGACGCATCGCCCGAAGTTTCGCAATCGCGACTTTCTCCGGCGATGGTCTTGCGGGTGGTAATTCCTGAGCGACCTGCTCGCGAATCTGGCGGTACTTAGCAGCTTCCGTTGCCGTCAAGCGGCGCGCTCGGCTGACACCTCGGTAGGTTCTCTTGGTCATGGCACTCACTCCTCAACCAAATACGCCGTGATCGGATAGACGGTGCTGTCGTCGATCTTCTCGAAGACCACCGCGATGTATTCACGACTCGGGGTAAGTCCGAACACCATCGGCCGTCCGCTCGATCGACTGGTCCGGCGACGTTGCGGATGATTCAAAACATACTCCACGTCGATCGGAGTGAGACCGTGCTCCGCGATGTGCTGTACGTTGCCTTCCGGATCGTCCGGCAAATCCCAGATCGCATCAATCAGTGGCATCTGCCTTACCTCGACTTCGCGCCTTCAAAAATGATAACACTTGGAGATTCGAAAGCAAGGGGAGCACGGAGAATTCAGCAAACGCGGCAAGGTGGGCCACAGCATGCCCTATTTGGACGGTACGAACGGCAACCAAGTCAGTGGTCGTGAAGACGCACGACCAGCCGTACCGGCAGCGCCGGGATCCAATCGCCACCGGCCGGGCGGTTGCATCATGCTGGCCACGCCGACGACTTGCATTCCTGGCGGAACCGTGCGAAGGTGGGCCGGTGGGTTGAAACCCGGGTACGGTCACCTAGCCGCTACGCGCCAAAAACTGCGCGACGTTTGGACCAGAAGACGGACACGCAGGGATTCCAGCATCAAGGCTCTGATTCCCCTGCCCATGATTCCCCTGCCCGCAATTCGCTTGCCCGGCTTTCACGGACCTCCGGCCGCGAGCGCCTTGCCTTTGTCCAGGCCCCGCACTGCGGTCGCCAGCGGCCACCGGAAAACCGTTCCAACACTCTTCCGTCGGCAACAACCGCGACGCCAGAGAATTCGGCCTGATTCCGCAACAGCCCCCATTCTTCGTCGCCAAAAGTCACAAGCAAAGACGTGACCCCCTGCCTGCGCTTTCCTGATCCGTCGATTCACTTCCATTCCAGCTTTCGTCCGACAAGCCATGCGCGAGCAGGAACACCTGGACCATGGTGCCGGTCTTGAAGACTTGCACGACGGTGCCCGTCACCGGCTCGACTTCCGCAGCCGCCTCGCGCACCTCCACCCCGGTGATCCGCTTGATCTCCTCCCGCAGCGTGCCGGCGGCGCTCGTGAACAACTGCCGATGGTACTCCTGCACCTGTGCGGCACCTTCCGGACTCTTGGCCAGGGCCTTCTCGGCCAGTGACAACGCCCCGTGCAGCGTGATCACCAACGTCTCGCCACTCAGGACCACCGTCACGGCCTTGGGGGTGTGCCCGGTCCGCTGCTGCTGGAAGGCGCTGGCTGCCAAGGCGACCTGCTGGGCCATCGTTAAATTCAAGTTGTCCATGCGTTTTCTCCTGACTGGCGGCCGCTGCCAGCACACCACCAATCGCAAATCTCGGAAAAGGTCCGAGCGGACCCGACGAGACAAGAACGAAAAAAGCCGACGTGACGAAACCCCCGAAGGCATTCGACCACGTCGGCTTACTCGTCAACGAGCCTCCCGGCACGACCGGGCTGCTCTTTATCTAGTCATCCGACAGTGCTGTTGGAAAGCGCCGACGAACTACGACGTGAGCTTTCCAACATTGGAATTATACGGCTCAGAGCGGAAAATGGTAGAGGCATTTTCCCTGCCGTCCACAATACCTCTTGGAGCTTGCTCCAACGGCTGGATGGCCGCCTTGAGGGTTCCGACGTTGTCGTCCTGCGGCGGCGCAGTACCGCTCAAAGCAAGAAAGACCATCGCCCTTCACCGCCTGCCGTCGCGGGCCTCGAGGTTGGCGGCCGCGTCGTCGCGAGGCCGGTTGTGCTGCTGGTCCCAATACGGTGAAAGCCTGCGCAAGTTGGCCACGATCTGCGGAAAAACTTCGCTGATCCGGTCCACATCCGCCTCCGTGTTGTAGCGGCTGAAACTGAACCGCACGGAGCCGTGTACGGCGGTGAACGGGACTTGCATGGCTCGCAAAACGTGGGAGGGCTCCAAAGATCCGGATGTACAGGCGGAACCGCTCGAGGCGCAGATCCCGCAGTCGCTCAACTGATACAACATGCCTTCGCCTTCCACGTAATGAAAGGACACGTTCAGGGTATTGGGCAGCCGGGGGGCTCCTTGGCCGTTGACCTGGATCTGGGGAATCTGCCGTTCAAGGGTGGTTTCCAGCCGATCCCGCAAGCTACAGATCCGCGTCTGTTCTTCCTCGCAATGGCTGGCGGCCAACTCGATTGCCTTGGCCAAGGCGACGATGTAAGCCGTGTTTTCGGTCCCTGCCCGACGCCCCTCCTCCTGGTGACCGCCAATTAGCAAGGGCCGGCATGGGGTTCCCCGCTTGACATACAGGGCGCCGATGCCCTTGGGTGCGTGCAGCTTGTGGCCGGAGAACGACAGCAGGTCCACGTGCTGGTACTCTCGCGCCAGGTCGATCGGGATCTTGCCTACGGACTGGGTGGCGTCGGTGTGGAAGACAATTGCCGGATCGGTCTCCTTGGTGATTCGCGAAAGCTGGGGGACCGGAAAAATCACGCCGGTCTCATTGTTCGCGTGCATGATGCTGACCAAGAGGGTATCCGGCCGGAGGGCGCGCACGAACTCGCCCAGGTCCAGATTCCCGTGGCCGTCGACTGCCAGGAATGTCACCTCGTAGCCGCTACGTTCCAGATCCTTGCAGACCTCGATCACCGCCGGGTGCTCCACGGCCGTGGTAATGATGTGGCGTCGCTGAGGGTTGGCCTTGGCCGTCCCGAAGATCGCCGTGTTGTTGCTTTCCGTGGCGCACGAAGTGAACAGGATCTGTTTGGGATCATCAAGCCCCAGGTATCCCGCGATCTGCCGGCGGGCCTGGGCGATCGCTGCCGCGGTGCGTCGCGCGGGCTCGTACATCGAACTGGGGTTGAAGTATTCCGAGGTGAAGAACGGCGTCATGGCCTCGTAGACTTCCGGCGCGACCTGGGTCGTGGCATTATTGTCGGCGTAAATGACTTGCATCGTTTTCTTCCTGTTCAAACCTCGATCACCCGGATGCGCTCGTCCACCAGATCCTTCAGGTTCTGTTCCACCAGCATGCGCAAGGTCTGGCTGGCGCCGGCGCAGCCTTGACAGGCTCCCGCCAGTCGGCAGTAGATGAGCGTGTCCTTGATGTCGATGATTTCCACGTCGCCGCCGTCTTGCCGGAGCAGGGGGCGGATATGGCCGTTCAACGCTTGTTCGACCTTCTTGTTGAACTGGTAGGGCGATAGCGCGAGCCCTTCCGCCTTGGCCACGGCCGTACGAGGCAGGCTGATCTGAGTCAGCCCCTGGACGCGGCCTGGCGACTTGCCCCACGTTTCGTCGAGCAGGTCTTGGAGTCCGCCGGGCACATGGTGGCAAGACATGCATGCGCCACCGGCCTTGATGGCATGGGTGATTTCCGGGATCGTGTGCAGGTTCAGTTCTTGAATTTTACGCCGCAGGTACGGTTCGGTCAGCGAGAAGCACTTGCACACGATCCGACCGTCTTCCTGTTCGTTGGCATGAATATCGATTCCCAGCCGTCCCAGATCCACGCCGCGCTTCTGAGCCCAGTTGAACACGGCGGCTTCCAACGCTTCGGCCCCCATGACGGAACAGTGAATCTTCTGCGCAGGCAGACCCCCCAGGAAGTCCACGATATCCGTGTTGTGAATCTGGAGGGCGTCGAGGGGAGTATGACGGCCTTGTTCGATGAGGGTGCAGAGGGCCTCCGAAGCGGCAATGGCCGAGGTGCAGCCAAAGGTCAAGTAGCGCGCCGCCACGATCACGTCCCGCGTCGCGTCCACGGGGTCACGTTCGACCCGAAACGTGAACCGCATGGCGTCACCGCAGGCGATCGACCCGTGTTCGCCCAAGCCGTCCGGATCCTCGATCTCCCCCAAATGCGTTCCCGGTTTGCCATGCACCGCATCCAGAAAGAGTTGTTTTGTTTTCTCGCTATACTCCCAAGCCATGTCGATCCTCCCACGCGACCGCGTCACGCAGCGCAAAAAAACCGACGTGTCCGAACGCTCCCGCGGTGTTCGACCACGTCGGTTTACTTGTCAACAGGCCCGCCGGCACCGCCGGCTTGCCTTTTACCCGGTTCTCCGACGACTGTTGCATTCTATGGTGTGGAACGGGGAAAACAAGTGCCTTCCCGTCGGTCCGGTGTCGGTCCAGCACTCCGTCCGCTTGTTGCACGTCCCGCCGAATATTCCTGGGGGGTTGGTTCGTAGACACGACCGCCATCGGCTTGCTGCGCTGCAAGACTTGTGACCCCGTGATTGCGGAATAGGCCACCCCGTCTTTCCGCATCGTCCCCGCCCGAAGGGTTCGGTTGGGCAAAGTGGACCCGTCTGTACCGGCGTCATGTAACACGAATCGCCGCAACGACTTGTTGACAGATCAGCGCCTCGTTAAACTGGCGGGGTCAGGTGCCGGCTCACCCCGGTGCGGTCGAGTTGTGCGCCGAAGCAGGCGGCTGCCTGCGGTCCGTTTGCGAAGAAGCCCGGGAGATTTGTTATCGTCTGAAAAAAGGCAGGATCGCTGTGGGTTGCTTGTTGTGTAAGGCCGTTCCGGTAGAATCGACCCTGAACGCCACTGTAAATCCCCGCAGTACCCTACCACGGGGAAGTTCTGCTTTGTCATTGGCTCAGATGTGGGGGCAGGAGAACGATATTGTTGGCTCGTCGAACTCGTACTAGAAAGGTTGCGGCAAAGCCGTCGGGCGAGGATCTGGATTCCTTGCTCGAGACGGTCCGGTCGCTGTGGAATGCGACGGAGCAGGCGGATACCGCTGTTCGAGACTGGAGTCGCAAGGCGATCGTGGACGGGATCGCCCGCCTGAACCGACAAGTTACCAGCAAACTGAGGCTGGCAGCGGCGATTCCACCAGCACAGCCACGGCTGTTCTCCGAGGCGGGGGAGTTTGAGCAGGCCCCGTGCGCGGAAGCGGAGTCAAGCTACTCCGCGCCTTTCCTGGCGAATGCTTCAACTCGGATTTACCGCGATTCGCCGCAGCGATGAAAGAGACGCCCGCCCTGGCCGAAGCGTTGTTCTACCTGACTTGCCGCACCGAAAAGATCGTCGCCCAAGTGGCGGCAGAAGTCGTCTTTCCGTCGCTGCCGCAGGGAGGCGTGTCTCGCACCAAAAACCGCGACTACATTCAGAGCCAGTTTCCCGAATCCAAATCAGCCAAACAAGCGACACAATGCGTGTGTCGAGACGTACACCAACTTTGGGATCGGCTCCGCCACCCGCACCCGGCTGAACGTCTCGTTGCGCGAAGGAAGCCTCGTTTCGTTCGCCTACGTCCTGCATCTCGAATTTCCGGAACCGGGCATGTATCCGTTCGAGCGGATGGTCGACGGACCGAAGCATACGTGGCTGCTCTGGGACCGGAAGTGGATGGTGCAGCAACTGTACCGTTTGCGGGAGGCCGGTTTGTTGTCCAAGGTCAGCGAAATCGACCGGATGCGGCAGTTCACGACCAAGTTCTCCCTTGAAGCGGCCGTGCCGTCAATCTTGGGCTTGGCCAAGGAGGCACCCGGATGAAACTGTCCGGCCACGAGATCAACTCGCAGCTCCGGCAAAAACTCGAAGTCCCCACCGGACGCCACCTGTACGTGATCCTTGGGACCTACGGCCGGCTGGAGCGATACGAGCGGGTGGACTTCCGCGAAGCCCGGTCCCGGACCGGGCAACGCCTTGCCGATCCGGTCAACATCAACCAGCAACTGCTGGAACGTATCCCGGACGAGGAACTCAAGCGGATGGTTCAGACGGAGGCCCTGCTGGAACAAGGCAAAGACGAGCCGTTCATCGCCGACGTGTTGGCCGCATCAAGCGATGAGACCTTGGCAGAGACTTTGGCACAGTGCATCCCAGCCGATCCGGCTCACGCCAAGCTGCTGGCCAAGTATCTGAAGAAGATCGTGGTCAAGGTCGTCCATCTGCAAGATTTCCAGCCGTCGAAAACCAAGGTAGAAAAAGCCGACATCGAAACGGTCGTCGGCGAGTTCCGCAAGTTCCTGGAAGCCCCCCTGGACGACCGCGACGGAAAGCAGAGTATAATAGGACAAATCCGCTGACCCCGAACCGTAGGATGGACATTCCTGTCCGTCATCCGAGCATGATTCCACGCGAACACCGCCACAAGGAGACAAGACCATGACGACCCTTACTTTCGAACCGCTCACCGTGACCGTTCCGTTGCGGGAAGATCCACCGGGCGTGTACCGTGTGGGCAACAGCCGTGTGCTGTTGGAATTGGTGATCCGTGCGTTCCAGCGCGGGCAAACGCTTGAGGGTATTGTCCAGTCCTATGACACCCTAGATCTGAGGGACGTCTATGCAGTCATCAGCTACTACCTGACAAATCCGGAGCCTTTCGAAGAGTATCTCCGCCGGTGCGATCAGGAAGCGGAGGCTGTTCGTAGCAAGTTGGAGGCCGCTGGCATGACCAACCGGGTTAGCGCAGAAGAACTGCTGGCCCGGGCACGCGCGAAAGGATTGCTGCGTGATCAAGCTGCTGACTGACGAGAACTTTGACGGTGACATTTTGCGAGGCATGCTTCGCCGCATGCCCGATTTGGATGTGATACGAGTCCAAGATACTGGGCTGTCGCGGACACCCGACCCCATCATTCTGGCATGGGCAGCCGCCAATCAACGGATTCTGCTCACGCATGATATGAAGACGATTCCCGATTTCGCAAACGATCGCGTACGCGCCGGCGAGCTTATGCCAGGTGTATTTCTCGTGAACGATCAGATGCCCAAGGGGCAGGCTATTGAAGAACTGCTCTTTGCCATCGAGTGCCTGGATGCCGAGGAGGCAAAGGACCAAGTGCGCCGTTTTCCGCTTCGATGAGTAACGTACCACTATGCCGACCAACAACTTCCATTGCACCTCACGATCTTTGGAACTTGGTCTTACTGTGGACGAACTGCCCGCAGCTTTACAGCAGGTTCTTACCATTCGAGAATTTGCCAGAACAAATGCGTATTACTGGAGTATTTCTGGCTTTAGATCGAGCGATTAGAGGACCAGAGTTCGTCAGGCCCAAACCGAACAAGGTGAACCGGTTACCCGACGTGAGAAAGGCAGCCTCGCTCGTTGCGTCTGGCCTCTTGAACCCAGAGTCATTCTCCGCAACGGGTGGACATCCCAGTTCCGGCACAGTGAAGGAGATGTGTTCCAATGTTGGGATACAAGATGTGTTTTCGATGATGCGACAGTCATTCAATGCAAACGCCGGTTGTGCTTTCCGGCGTGCGTTTGACATCGAAGACGTGACCGTCCACCCAGCCGTCTGGCGCTAGGCTTGTTGGGAAACGACGGTGCTCTGCATTTCGACTTCGATTTGGTGGTCTTGGCCGTCGTCGATCAGGGTGACGAAGTCCTCGGGCAGTTCGGCGCCGTCCAGCGTCAGGCGACGGACCGTCGCGTCTGGGCCGTGGTTGTGGATGGTGATGTGATAAAAGGTCTCGCGATAGCGGTAGTGCATCTGGAACGTGGTCCATTGGGCCGGCAGGCAAGGCGTGATCCGCAGCCGATCCACCTCGACGTGCAGGCCCAGCAGCGACTCGACGATCAGGCGGTACATCCAGCCGGCCGATCCGGTGTACCACGTCCAGCCGCCGCGGCCCGTGTGCGGTTGGACGCCGTAGACGTCGGCGGCCACCACATACGGCTCGACGCGGTAGGTCGCGATCTGCGCCGGCGTGGCGCCATGCGAAACGGGATTGATCAGCGAGAACAGCTCCCAGGCCCGCTCGCTATCCCCCTGTGCGGCCGCGGCCATGACGGTCCAAATGGCGCTGTGCGTGTACTGACCGCCGTTCTCTCGCACGCCGGGCACGTAACCTTTGATGTATCCCGGATTGAGATCCGATTTGTCGAACGGCGGGTCGAGGAGCAGGATCAGGCGGTCGTCCCGCCGGACCAGGCGGCGATCGACGCTCGCCAGTGCGACATCCGTTCGCTCGGGTGTGCCGGCGTCGGACAGCACCGACCAGCTTTGCGAGATGGCGTCGATCTGGCATTCTTCGTTCTCGGCCGAGCCCAGCGGCGTGCCGTCGTCGAAGTAGGCCCGGCGATACCACTGGCCGTCCCAGCCGTGCGTTTCGAGATTCGTGCGCAGGCGATCGGCTTCCAACGTGTACCGATCCGCGAGTGCCGTGTCGCCGTGTCCGCGGGCCAGCGCGGCGAACTGTGTGAGCACGTGAAACAGGAAGAACGCCAGCCACACACTCTCGCCGCGGCCCTCGGCTCCGACCAGATTCATGCCGTCATTCCAGTCGCCGCAGCCCATCAGCGGCAGGCCATGTTCGCCAAACCGCAACCCGCGATCCAGCGCCCGGATGCCATGCTCGTACAGCGTGCCGACGTCGTCGGAAACCCCCGGCAGTTCGTAGTTGGATTCCTCGTCGTCGCGCAAGGGGCGCGACGTCAAGAAGGGGATGCGCTCGTCCAGCACGCCGGTGTCTCCCGTCGTGCTGACATAGCGGCAGATGGCCATCGCCAGCCACAGGTAGTCGTCGGAGAAATGCGTCCGCACGCCGCGCCCCCCCGGCGGATGCCACCAGTGCTGCACGTCGCCTTCGCGAAACTGACGCCCCGCGGCGCGCAGCAGGTGCTCGCGGAGCAGTTGCGGCTGGGCATGCACCAGGGCCATGGCGTCCTGCAGTTGGTCGCGAAAGCCAAAGGCGCCGCCCGATTGATAGAATCCCGAGCGGGCCCACATGCGGCAGGCCAGCGTCTGATAGACGAGCCAGCCGTTGGCCAGAAAATTGACCGACGCGTCGGGCGTTTCCAAATAGACCACCCCCAGCGTCCGGCTCCAGTAATGCCACACGCCCTCGATCGCCCGATGCGCGCTGTCGACGCTGCGGAACCGCTGGGCCAGGGACTTGGCTTCGGCCATCCCGCGCGCAGCGCCGAGTGTAAAGGTGATGATCCGCTCTTGTCCGTCTTCCAGCGTCAGCGGCGTTTGAAAGGCGGCGCACGGATCGTACCCCGCCCCGACGCGGCCAGAGAGTCGCACGCGGCGCAGGGCCGCGGGACTGGCCAGCCGGCCATTGCGGCCCAGAAACTCGGCCCGGTCGCCGCTGAGCGAGCGGTTCGCTTCGCTGCAGTTGACAAAGGCCACGCGGTCGCCGAACTCCGGGCTGTAGACGTTGCGGGCGAGAATCGCCCCGCTGGCCGGATCGGTCTCGGTCACCACGTGCAGCAGCGACTTGCTCCGCGCGTCGCCGAGGACCAGTTCCCAATAGCCGGTGACCGACAACTGCCGCGGACGCCCCGAGTGGTTGACGATCTTGAGCTTGTAGAACTTCACCGGCGCATCGGTCGCCACGTAGACGCACAGCTCCGTCGTCAGGCCCTCGTCGGTGTAATCGAAAATGCTGTAGCCGAATCCGTGGCGCACCATGTAGGTGTGGGGCCCGCGTGCCGGCAGCGGCGAAGGGGACCAGAACCGTCCCGACTGTTCATCGCGCAGATAGATGGCTTCACCGCTGGTGTCGGAGACGGGGTCGTTGTGCCAGGGGGTAAGGCGGAAGGCATGGCTGTTTTCCGCCCAGGTATAGGCGCTGCCCGCTTCCGACACGACGGTGCCGAATTGCGGATTGGCGATGACGTTTACCCAGGGCGCGGGGGTGGTCTGGCCGGCGGCCAGGATCGTCACGTACTCGCGGCCGTCGTGGCTGAACCCGCCCAGGCCGTTGAACAGCGCCAAATCGCGCTGCGGCGGCTCGTAGGGAACGGACGCCTCGGGCCGGCGGCGAAGCGGTTGCAGAAGCGGGATCGATATTTCGGCCCGCCCGCGGCGCTCGGCTTGTTCCGTCAACGTTCCGGCGTCATCCAACAGCACGATCCGCGCCACGCTCTGCAGCAGCGCGCGGTCGTCTTCCGACATCTGCTCGCCGCGGCGGATGAAGACTCCGCCAGGCCGGTCGACGTGTGCCGCTTCGGGACTGGCGGCGACGAGATCGGCAATGGTGTCCTGCAGCGTCTGCCGATAGACCGAATCATCTTCGTTCCAGATCACCAGATCGACGGGCAGCCCCTTCAATCGCCAGTAGGCGTGCGCCTGCACCGCCTGGCGGACCAATTCGATCCGCTCGTGGTCGCGAATTCGCACCAGCACGATCGGCACGTCCCCGGAGATGCCGTAGCCCCACAGTCCCGATTGCCCCTGCCGGTTGCGGCCGAGGATGCTGGCCTTGGCCCGCCGCAGTGACGAGGCATAAACGAGCGAACCGGCCAGACGGCCATAGACCTGCGCATCCGCTTCGGAAGCGCCCAGCTGCTGAAGCAGGATCAGACTGTGCGTCCAGGCGAGGTCGAAGACGCGATCCGCCAGACTGGGATCGCGGTACTTCTCGCTCAGCGCGTCGACGCCGGCTCGCGACTCGGCGGCCCCGGTGACGATATCGATCCTCACGGCTTCATTCGGCTGCAGCAGCACCGTCTGGCGAATGCTGACAATTGGATCGAGGACGGGGCCTGCGGTGTTGGAAAGGGGCGAGTTGCCCTCCAGGGCCGCGGGGGATGCGAGCGTCCGCTGGCGGCCGATGAACCGCAGCCGATCGGTCTCGTACGACGGCTCGCCGAGCGTGGTGCCCCGCACCGTCATCATGTGCGTCATCCACGGGGGCTGCTCTTCGGCCGAGCGCGGACGCCGCGTGGCGTAGATCGCTTGACGGCCTGGGACCAGTTCGGTCTGCACGAACAGATTGCTGAATGCCGGATGCGATTCGTCTTGCGCCTGCGGCGCCAGCACGACTTCGGCATAGCTGGTGACCTCGATGGTCCGCGGTGTCTCGGAGCGGTTCGTCAGCGTTACGCGCCGCAGTTCGATGTCATCCTCGGGCGAGACGCTGATCTGGGTGTACGTCTCGATCTGGCGGTCGCTGCGGCGAAACTCGGCCCGGGCTTGCGTAAAGATCGCTTCATAGCCCTGGGTGGGCTTCGTCGTTGGCTGCCAGGCGTTGGACCACAATGCGCCGCTGTCCACATCGCGCACATAGCAGAAGCTGCCATAGCTGTCCTGGGTCGCATCCTCACGCCAACGCGTCACCGCCAAGTCGCGCCATCGGCTGTAACCGCCGCCGGCGCTGGTCACGGCAACATGATAGCGGCCATTGGACAGCAGATGGGCCTCCACTGCAGGGCTGTTGGGATCCGTGAACACGCGCATGCTGCCGGTCTCTTCCGCCGAACTGAGCCGCGTGGCGCGGGCTTCGCTGGCGTGGGGAAAGACCGGCGCGGTCGCTTTGGGAACGCGCTCTTGCAGCAGCAACTCGGCCGCCCGCAGCATGGGATCGGCCACGAAGCGGCGCTGCATGGGCTTGTCGAGCAGCACGTACGCCAGCGCCAGCAGGCCCATGCCCTTGTGATGCGCCATGAACTGGCGCACCGTGACGCGATCCGCGCCCGGCGGCAACCGCGCCGGCGTGTAATCGATCGCTTCGTAAAAGCCGTAGGCGCCTTGCTGGCCGTCGGCCGCCAGCCGCTCGAGGTTGCGGCAAGCCGCTGCCGGCGCCACCATCAGCGCCAACTCGCTCGCATAAGGCGCAATCACCAAATCCTCGGCCAGGCCGCGCTTGAGCCCCAATCCGGGCACGCCGAACGCCCGATATTGATAGGTTTGGTGCTGGTCGATGGTGTTGTATCCAGACTCGGAGATGCCCCACGGCACGCCCCGCTGCCGGCCATACTCGATCTGGCGGCGGACGGCGGCGTGATAGGTGCGGTCCAACAGCGTGTTCTCATAGTTGGGCATGACCAGCAGCGGCATCAAGTACTCGAACATCGAGCCGCTCCAACTCAACAGCGCCGGCACGCTGCCCGTACTGGTCAGCAGGCGCCCCAGCGCGAACCAATGCTCCTGGCCGAAATCGCCCTGGGCGATGACGATGAAGCTGGCCAGCCGCGCCTCGGAGGCCAGCAGATCGTAAAAGCTGGCATCCATCCGCCGCTCGCTGACGTTGTAGCCGATGGCGAACAAATCGCGCGTGGAATCGTACAGCAAGCCGAAATCCATGTCGGCCAGTTCGCGGCACTGGACAGCGACCTGCTCGAACATCGCCATCCGCGCGCCGGCACGCTGCGACGCCAGGGCCAGCGCGGCACTCAGCTGCACCAGCCAGTCTCGCACCTCGGGGGGCGATTGGGATTGTGCCGCTTCGATCAGCGGCAGCAGCGTTCGCGGCGTTTCCGCGAGCTCCCGCAGCGTGGCCGCAGAGTCCAGATCCTGGAGCATTTGGCGGACCTGACGCAGCGGCTCGCCCGGGTCGCCGGAACCGCCCGCCTCAAGCCCCGCGCGGGGCGCAGGCAGGGCCAGCCACGCCGCCAGGTGCAGCAGGTCGGTTTGATGATCGTGACAGGACCGCTCGTAGGCGCCGGCCCACCACGCGAGTTCCGCGTCGCTGCCCGCCGCAGCGGTCAGCTCGGCGGCTACCTCGGTCAGCCGCGATAGCAGGGCGACGGCGGCGGCCAGCCCCGACGGACCGTGATCGAGATCTTCGATCTGGCGCTCGATCCGGCGGAGTACGTCGGCGCCGACCAGTGCCCGTTGCCCGCCGCGGGCCACGTCCAACAGCACGCGCAGCGTATCGCGCAAGCCGCCGAACATCCGCGGCGGCAAGACGCGGGCCTCGCTCAGTTCCGCACAGCCGCTGCCCAACACCAGCAGGTTTGCCGCCAGGTTGCCGCTGTCCACCATCGAAACGTAGCGGGGATGGAGCGGCGCGAGCGACCGCGTGTCGTACCAATTGAAGAAATGCCCCCGATACCGCTCCAGGCGGAACAGCGTGTCGAAGGTCTGCTGCGTGCGGGCCAGGAGCCGGGCGGCCGAGCAATAGCCGAAATCGTAGGCCGCCAGGTCGGCGACCAGGGCCATGCCGATATTCGTCGGACTGGTGCGCGACGCGACCACCCGGTCGGGATTCTGCTGGACATTGTCCGGCGGCAGCCAATGGTCTTCCGCCGCGAAGAATTCTTCGAAGTACCGCCACGTCGTCCGCGCCAGTTTCTCGAGAAAGCGCTGTTGGCTCGCGGACAATCGCGGCGCAGGCCTGAGGATCGGCCGGCTCAGCCACCAGGCAACCAGCGGCGAAGCCAGCCACGCCACGAGCCAAGGTCCCGCCAACGGCCACACCTCGCCATGGCACCAGGCGAGCGCCAGCCAGGCCGCAGCGGCCAGCGCGGGCGCAAAAGCCATCGAGCGGAACGTGCTGGTCAGGCAGCCGTTGCCGCCGCGTTCCGCATCGCTTGCGGTCTTCCATTCCAGCAGCCGGCGTTTGGTCCAACCCACCCGTACCAGCGTGCGAACAATCGCATCGGCGCTGATGTACGCCTCGTAGGGCAAGAAGACGAACGTCAAGACGTTTTGGGCCAGCGGCCGCGCCAGCGATTGCAGCGTCACCCGCAGATGCATCCGCAGCGGCAGGTCCACCGGCTTGTGCAGCAGGTCCGCCGCCGCGGCCAGCAGCGTCGGCAGCAGGACGACGCTGGTCAAGAAGAACAGCGCGGCCGCCGCCAGGGCCGGCGACATGAACCAGGAGACGAGCAGCACCAGCAGCATGGCCGGCGAGACCAGGCTGCGGCGCAAGTTGTCGAAGATCTTCCACCGCGACAAGGCCGAGATCGGGTTGCGGACGCGCCGCCCCGACCGCCCGCGAACCCTCGGCAGCAGCCACGCGGCGATCTGCCAGTCGCCGCGCATCCAACGATGCCGGCGGGCGATGTCCGCCGCGTAGGACGCGGGATGCTCTTCGTACAGAGTCACATCGCTGAGCAGGGCCGAACGGCAATACGCCCCTTCGATCAAGTCGTGGCTGAGGATCGCATTGTCGGGAAAGTCGCCGCCGCGTTGCTCGAAGGAATCGACGTCGTAGATTCCCTTGCCGATGAACGAGCCTTCGGCAAACACGTCCTGGTACACATCCGATACGACCCGCGTGTACGGATCGACGCCCGGATCGTCCGCAAACAATTGCGCGAACCGCGACCGCCGCGCGCTGGGCAGGCTGACGCCGACCCGGGGCTGCAGAATCGTGTAGCCATCCACGACGCGGCCGCATTGGGCATCGAAGACCGGCCGATTGAGCGGATGGGCGAGCGCGCCCACCAACTGGCGCGCCGCATCGCGCGGCAACTGGGTGTCGGTATCGAGCGTGATGACATAACGCACGCCGAGCAGGATCGCGGTCTGGCCGACGACTTCGGCGAAACGGTCGTGCGCGCCACGGAGCAGGGCGTTCAGATCGGCCAGTTTGCCGCGTTTGCGCTCGTAGCCCATCCAAACGCCTTCCTGCGCGTTCCAGCGGCGCGCGCGGTGCAACAGATAGAAGATATCGTCGCGAACGTTGGCGTACTTGGCGTTCAAACGCTCGATGCCCGCGCGGGCCAGTTGCACGAGTTCCGCGTCGCCGGGCAGGGTCTCGGAGGCGGCATCGACAAAGTCCGTCAGCAAGGCAAAATGCAGGCATGCATCGCGATTGGCGAGATACCGCACTTCCAGCCCCTCCAACAAATGCTCGATCCCGGCGGCGCTGGTCAGCATCGTGGGCACCGTCACCAAGGTGCGATGCTCGGGCGGAATGCCTTGCGAAAAATCCAGCCGCGGCAAGGCTTGCGGGCTGACCCATTGCGTCGCCAGCCAGTTGGCCAGCGCCAGCCCCAAGTGGGACGCACCAATCAGCGCCGGCACGGCCAACAGCAGCACTGCCGGCCAAGAGACGTCGTGCTGTTGCGACCAGCGCAAAAAGACGAACGTGGCGGCGAGCATGACCAGGCCCATTGCGGACAGGTAGCACGTCAGCGGAAACCGCCGCCGCAGCTTGTCGATCACGACGGCCGGAGACCGCCGCATTTTGGCGATCCGTTCCAGCAGCGGCCGGCCGCGATCGACCAGGTAATAGCCCACGTGCGCCGCGCGGTCGCTGGGTCTTTCGCGAGCGCAGTGCTCGGCCAGTTGCACCGCCTTGCGCGCCACGTCGTACTCGGTCAGTCGGCTGCGACGGGCGATCCCTTCGACCGCGTGCCGGTAACGGTCGCGCGTCTCAAAATCCATCCCTGCATAGCTGCCCGCAGGATCGCCGGCGAGCGTCTGTTCGACCAGACTGTGCGCGCCGACGAATTGCCGCCAATCGTGGGCGTTCAGGAACCGCAGGCTGTTAATGCTGTTCCCGATCGAAACCTGGTCGGCCGCCTGGGCTTGTCCTTCGGCCCGCACCAATTGCTCGGTCGTCAGGCCTTGATCGGCCAGGCGATGTTCGAGCCAGCTGTTGGCAAAGGCGAAGTTCGGGTTCTGGCCGTGCAAATGCCGCGTCAGCTCGGCCAGGAACGCACCGGACAGGGGCACCTTGGCGCGGGCCATATCCGCCAGCACCAGGATCAAGTCCGTGGGTTTCTGCTCCACGACCCGGACCATCCGCTCCGCCCAATCGCCGGCCAGATCGCGGTCGCGGCGGGCGGCGGCGATCCGCACCGCGACACGCCGCAGATTCTCGATCAGCGTCAGCCGCAACATCAGCGGCAGGGCCCACAATTCGCCCAGCTTGAGCGGCTCGACCGACTGATACGACGCGATGAAGCCGTTCAGGCTGGCGGCATCGACGCGCCCATCGACGTGGGAGACCAGTTCCAGGGCGATGCCATAAGCACGCGGAAAGCCGGCGGCCGAGCCACTCGCCAGACGCGGCAGCTCGCGGCTATAGGAGGGCGGCAGCAGACGCCGGATCGCGCGGATCTGCTCTTCGACCAGGTAGAAATTGTCCAGCAGCCATTCGGCAGCCGGCTCGATGCAGCGGTTCTGAGCGTCGGCCGCCGTCACCAAATCGTAGGTCTCGATCAGCACGTGCTCGTTCTCGTCGAGCCGCCGCAACAGCTGGTCCCGCGCTCGGCCCACAGCCAGGCGGTGCGACGCCGCGATCACCTGCGCATGCCGCTCGAGCTGATCGACGCTGAACAGTTCCGCGCGCAACGGCTGCTCATCCGTGGGCTTGCTGCGCGCCGAGTCTCCCGCGCCGGACTGTCGCCAAAACTTCAGCCGCAACGACTTTTTCGAGACGTCCGGAACATACACGTAAAGCTCCTGAGGGCAAAAGACGGCGTGACATTATCCATTGCCGGGGTTCTCGCATGCGGCTGGCGAAGTCGATCGCGGCCGCCCGGTCCACCTCGTCAGATCCTCGTTTTAACCCACCGAGCTTTCCATCTGCAGTTCGATCAGACGGTTCAGTTCGACGGCATATTCCATCGGTAATTCCTTGACCAGCGGCTCGATGAAGCCGCTGACGATCATGGTGCTGGCTTCGGACTCGGACAATCCACGGCTCATCAGGTAGAACAACTGTTCTTCCCCAATCCGCGAGACACTCGCCTCGTGGCCAACGGACGCGTCTTGTTCGGCAACCTCGATGTACGGATACGTGTCGCTGCGGCTGCGCGCGTCGAGGATCAGGGCGTCGCAGACGACCTTGCACTTGGCGTGCTTGGCGCCCTGCTGCACCTTGACCAGCCCGCGATAGCTGCTGCGGCCGCCGTTCTTGGAGATGGATTTGGAGATGATCTGTCCGGTGGTGTGCGGAGCGCAAAACACCAGTTTCGCGCCGGCATCTTGATGCTGGCCCTTCCCGGAAAAGGCGATCGACAGGATCTCGCCGCGAGCCCCGGGTTCCATCAGGTACACGGCCGGGTACTTCATGGTCAGGCGACTGCCCAGGTTTCCGTCCACCCACTCCATGGTCGCATCCCGGTACGCCATGGCTCGCTTGGTCACCAAGTTGTAGATGTTGTTGGCCCAATTCTGGATCGTCGTGTACCGGCAGCGTGCGCCGCGTTTGACAATGATCTCCACGACCGCCGAATGCAGACTCTCGGTGCTGTACATGGGCGCCGTACAGCCTTCGACATAATGGATCGAGGCCCCTTCGTCGACGATGATCAACGTGCGTTCAAACTGGCCCATGCTCTCGGCGTTGATGCGAAAGTACGCCTGCAGCGGGAAGTCGATCTGCACGCCGGGGGGCACGTAGATGAACGAACCACCCGACCAAACCGCCGAATTCAACGCGGCGAACTTGTTGTCGTCCGCGGGGATCACCTTGGAGAAGTACTCTCGGAACAGCTCCGGATGTTCCCGCAACGCGGAGTCGGTATCGGTGAAGATCACGCCGCGCTGGTGCAGGTCTTCTTTCAGCGAGCCGTAGACAACTTCGCTCTCGAACTGTGCCTTGACACCCGACAAGAACTTCCGCTCGGCATCCGGGATGCCGAGTCGCTCGAAGGTCTTCCGGATCTCGTCGGGCACTTCGTCCCAGGTGCGGCCCTGCTTGTCCGTGGGCTTGAGGTAGTAGTAGATATCCTGGAAATGGATGGCTATGTCGCCACCCCATTTTGGCATCGGCTTCGACTCGAAGATCGCCAAGGCCCGGAGTCGAAAATCGCGCATCCAGGCCGGCTCGCTTTTCATTTCGGAAATCTGGCTGACGATGGCGGCGTCGAGTCCCCTGCGGGCCTTGAAGACGTCCTGGGTGTCGGTATGGAAGTCGTACTTGTTAATGTCTCCGACGGCGTCCATCGGGGACAGGGTTGCGAGGTCAATTGACATAGAATCCCGTTCCTTTCCTGACCGGAGTCGGCCAATCGGCGGCGTTTGGTCGAGTTCCTCGCCCCGAGGGGATCCCTCGACCGGCTCACGCCGCTGCGGAGCGTGCGTTTACCGCAAAAAAAAGCCGACGTGCTCGAGCCCCTCAGGACTGCGGACACGTCGGCTTACTCGTCAACAAGCCTCCCGGGACTGCCGGGTTGCCCTTTGTCTAGTCATCCAACAATTTCAAATCGACAGACGGCCGGAACCGCCATCAAGGGAACGACGGCGACACCCCATCTCAGACGATTATAGGGCCTGGAACGGGGGAAAGCAACCGGCAGGTCGCCAACTTGAGCCGAATCGCGTTTTGCCCGTGCCCCCCCTCTCGCCCTGTCGAAATCCGGCTGCTACCATGCCCAGCTATGGCCAAAACTCCCATGATGCAACAATACGAAGACGCCAAAGAGGTCTGCGGGGACGCGCTGCTGCTGTTCCGCATGGGCGACTTCTACGAGATGTTTTACGAGGACGCCAAGACCGCCGCCCGCGTGCTGGGATTGACCTTGACCAGCCGCGACAAGGGCGAGAACCCGATCCCGATGGCCGGTTTTCCCTACCATCAGTTGGACGGCTATCTCGGGAAACTGATTGCGGCCGGTTTTCGCGCGGCCGTGTGCGAGCAGGTCGAAGATCCCAAAAAAGCCCAGGGCCTGGTCAAACGCGAGGTCACGCGGATGGTCTCGCCGGGCACGCTGACCGACGATGCTCTGCTGGATCCTCGCGAGTGCAACTATCTGGCGGCGGTCGCCTTTCCGGGCAGCCAGGACAAACGGGGCGGGGACCAGGTCGGCTTGGCTTGGGCCGATCTGTCGACGGGCCGGTTCTCTGCTACGGTGGGCTTGGCTGCCCAACTGGGCGATCAGCTGGCTCGCATCGCGCCCTCGGAATGCCTGGTCAGCGAGGACTTGGCGGCCGAGGTCGCCCGCGCCGCACCGACGCTGGTGCTGACAAAACGTCCGGCCTGGGCCTTCGCTTACGATGCATCGCTGACCGCGTTGACCCAGCATTTTGAGACGGCCAGTTTGGAAGGGTTCGGATTCGGCGACGACGATCGGCTGGCTGTCCGGGCGGCCGGCGCGGTGCTGGACTATCTGCGCGAGTCGCAAAAGTCGTCGCTGGATCACATGGATCGGCTGATTCCGTATCGCCAAGGCAGCGCCTTGGAAATCGACGAGGCGACGCGACGCAGCTTGGAACTGACGCGGACCATCCGCACCGGCTCGCGCGACGGCTCGCTGCTGGCCGTGCTCGACCGGACGGTCACTCCCATGGGCTCGCGGCAACTGGGCGATTGGCTGGCCAATCCGCTGACCGATTCCGCCACGATCAACGGGCGGCTGGACGCGGTCGAAGAGCTGATGCAAGACGACACGCTGCGGGGCCAGCTGCGAGATCACTTGCGGGGCGTGTACGACTTGGAGCGTTTGCTGGCTCGCGTCACCACCGGCCGCGCCAGTCCGCGGGACTTGAGCTTCGTCGGCCGCACGCTGGGCAGCTTGCCCAAGCTGAAAGCCAAAATTACGGCCCGCCGCAGTCCCCTGTTGGCCCGCATGGAAGCCGACTTGGACTTGTGCCCGGATTTGCGCGGCAAGCTCGAAACGGCGCTGGTCGCCGATTGTCCGCTGGCGGCGCGGGACGGCGGGTTCATCCGCAGCGGGTTCGACCAGGAGCTGGATCGGCTGCGCGATCTGGCGGCCGGGGGCAAACAATGGATCGCCCAGTACCAGGCGCGGGCCGTCGAACAATCGGGGATCCCCAACCTGAAGATCGGCTACAACAAGGTCTTCGGCTATTTCATCGAAGTCACCAACGCCCAGGTCGACAAGGTTCCCGACAACTTCATTCGCAAGCAGACGCTGAAGAACGCCGAGCGGTACATCACGCCGGAACTGAAGGAATACGAAGAGCAGGTGCTGACGGCCGACGAGCGGGCGCAAGAATTGGAATATGAACTGTTTGTCCAGCTGCGGGACACCGTCGCCGCATCCGCTCGCCGTTTGCAGGCCACGGCCACGATCTTGGCCCGCTTGGACGCCTTGGCCTCGCTGGCCGAACTGGCGCGGCAGCGCGCGTACTGCCGGCCGGCCGTGGTGCCCGAGCCGGTGCTGGAGATTGTGGACGGGCGGCATCCCGTGCTGGAGGCAATCGATCCCGGTGGAACGTTTGTCCCCAACGACACGCGGGCCCATCCGGATGCCGGAATGATCCTGCTGATCACCGGCCCCAACATGGCGGGCAAGAGCACCTACATCCGCCAGGTCGCCCTGCTGACCCTGATGGCGCAAATGGGCTCGTTCGTACCGGCCCGGAAAGCCACGATCGGCATTGCCGATCGGATCTTTGCACGGGTCGGCGCCAGCGACGAACTGACGCGGGGGCAGAGCACCTTTATGGTCGAAATGACCGAGACCGCGCGGATCCTGAACAACGCGACAGCTCGCAGTCTGGTGATCCTGGACGAAATCGGCCGCGGCACCAGCACCTACGACGGCGTGTCGCTGGCCTGGGCGATCGTCGAGCATATCCACGACAGGATCGGCTGTCGGACCTTGTTTGCCACGCACTATCATGAATTGACCGACCTGACCAGTTCCTTGGGCGGCGTCAAGAACCTGAATGTGGCCGTCAAGGAATGGGAGGACAACATCGCCTTTCTGCACAAGATCGTGGACGGCGCGGCGGACAAGAGCTACGGCATCCACGTGGCGCGATTGGCGGGCATCCCCGGCGAGGTGAACGAGCGGGCCAAGCAGATCCTGGCCCAGCTGGAGGCCGAGCACATGGGCGACGACGGCCGTCCCAAGATCGCCAGCAAGAAGAAACGCCGCCGCGGCGGGGACATTCAATTAACCCTGTTCGGCCCGCCGGAACATCCGCTGCTGAACGCGATCCGCGACCTCGACGTGAATCGGCTGGCCCCGATCCAAGCGCTGCAGCTGATCCAGCAATGGCAGCGCGAGTTAACGCCGGGCGGCTGATCGGGGGAAGGCGGCTGGTTTTCACGTGCCTGGGTCTGTGCGGGAGGCCGCGGGAGGCACGCAACTGGCTCACGGCGTCTGTCCTTTTTCTTGTCCAACCGCTAAAATCCCGGTTCGTGATCGGTTCGTGGCGTGACAAGCATGGCGGGAGGCACAGCTGGGGATGAACGTACTGGTGATCGGCAACGGCGGTCGGGAACATGCGTTGGCTTGGAAGTTGTCGCAGAGTTCGCGGGTCAAGCGGGTTTTTGTCGCGCCCGGCAACGCGGGGACGGCGCTGGATGCCGAGAACGTGGATATCCCGGCTAGCGACTGGAAGAAGCTGATCCAGTTCGCCCGTAACGAAGATGTCGACTTGACCGTGATCGGCCCGGAAGCGCCGCTGGCGGACGGCATCGTCGATGCCTTTCAGGAGGCCAAGCTGCGGGTGTTTGGCCCCTCGAAGGCGGCGGCCCAGCTGGAAGGCAGCAAAGTGTTCTGCAAAAAGGTGCTCCGGGACGCCGGCGTGCCGACGGCGGACTATCGCGTGTTCTCCGATCCCGAGGAAGCGACACAGCACGTCTGGGCTCGATATCCCACGCAGAACGAAGAAGTTCCGCTGGTGGTCAAGGCCGACGGCTTGGCGGCCGGCAAGGGCGTGATCGTCTGCTCGCGTCGCGACGAAGTCCTGGCGGCCATCGACCAGATCGGCCGCCAGCGGGTGTTCGGCGACGCCGGCCGCGAGCTGGTGCTCGAAGAGCGGTTGGACGGCCAGGAGGCCAGCGTGCTGGCGATTACGGACGGACGGACGATCCTGACGCTGCCGCCGGCACAGGACCACAAGCCGGCCTATGACGAGGATCGCGGACCGAACACCGGCGGCATGGGGGCCTACTGCCCCGCGCCGATCGTGACCGACGAGCTGCTGCGGTGGATCGAGGAACACGTGCTGTTGCCGACCATCGTGACGATGAAACGCAAGGGGGCGCCGTTCGTAGGCGTCTTGTATGCCGGGTTGATGATCACCCGCCAAGGCCCGAAGGTGCTGGAATACAACGTCCGCTTTGGGGATCCCGAGTGCCAGCCGCTGTTGATGCGGCTCAAGACCGACCTGGCCGACGTCTTGGAGGCGGCGGCCGAGCATCGGCTGGAGCGGATCGGCGGGTTGGAATGGGATCCGCGTCCGGCCGTCTGCGTGGTGATGGCCAGCGAAGGCTATCCGGGCGATTACGAGAAAGGTCGGCCGATTCGCGGCTTGGAAGACGCGGCCCAATTGCCCGACGTCAAGGTCTTCCATGCGGGCACCGCGCGGCTGGGCGAGCAAACCGTCACCGCCGGCGGCCGCGTGCTGGGCGTGACCGCCTTGGGCGATTCGATCGCGACGGCCAAGCGGCAAGCCTACACGGCCGTCAAGTGCATCCGCTGGTCCGGCGCCTGGTGCCGCAAGGACATCTCGGACAAGGCGCTGAGGTGAGCGACGGCGCAGAAAAAAGAACCGCTCCTCAACCGAAGGAAACGGAAGGAACAGCGTTCAGTCTGTTCCTCCGTTGTCTCCGCGCAACGAAGTCGCAGCTGCCGAGTCCATCGCGCGGGCGGTGATTCGCGTACCTGCCTTCGAAAAGAACGCTCACTCCAAGAACAATTCGTTCGATTCGTCGACCTTGGCTTGATCGATTTTCAGTGGCGTGGTCCAGAAGTAGATCGTGTGGGAGATGCCGTTCTCACAAGTCAAGTTCTCCACCGCGTCCGGCTCGACGCCGCGCATGTCGAAGTCGTGGGAAACGATTCGCGAACCGGGCTTGAGTTCCTTCAGTTGCGGGATCAGCCGCACGTTCAGCTGCGGCAACAGGTACAGCGTGACGACGCTGGCCGGGGTCAGATCCAACTCGAAGATGTCCGCGTTCTGGATCGTCACCAAGGCCTCGACCTCGTTCTTGCTGACGTTCTCCTGGGATTCTTTGACCCGCTTGGGGTCGATGTCGAAGCCGATGGCCTTGCAGCCGAATTTCTTGGCGGCGGTGACCACGATCCGCCCGTCGCCGCAGCCCAGGTCGTACACGACGTCGTCTTTGGTCACCTGTGCCAATTCGAGCATCCGGTCGACAACCTCCTGCGGCGTCGGAACGAAGTGGACGTCCGGGGTGCGGGTGATCTCGCCTGATTCGTCGTCTTCCATCGAATCCAGTTCGTCCGGATCGACCATGACGGCGAACGGATCGTTGTCGGTGTCCGGGTCATTTGCGGGCGCCGTCAGATCGAGAGAATCCGGCGCAGCAGCCATGTCGGCGTCCCCCGCTTCGTCGGTGGACTCGGCGGGCGGAAGGTCTTGCGGGGCCAGTTCCTCGGCGGGTTGGTCTGGGACATCGGTCACCCGGCGGGGCTCCGGTTGCGGCTGGGAGCAGGACGCAATGGTCACGGCGAGGGCGGTCACCCACGTCAACAGAAACACGGACTTCGTGATGCGACACATGTTCGAATTGCTCCTTACGTTGTTGGGGTACAGGCGAAATGGAACGATCAATTCCCAATATACAACAAAGCGCGGGTCACGGGGGCGGCGTCATCGCTGCACGCGACCGGTCGCATTGCCGCCCGCCAAGGCCTCGACCTCGGCCACGGATAGATAGTTGAAATCGCCTTGGATCGAGTGCTTCAGGCAGCTGGCCGCCACGGCAAAGCGGATGGCCTGCTGGGGCTTGTGATAGGTCTCCGAGTTCAAGGCGAAAATCAGGCCGGCGGCAAACGAATCGCCGGCCCCGACGCGATCGACGATGTTGCGGATCTCATACGGGCAATAGTGCCCCCGCTCGTCCAGCGGAGCCAGGAAGGCCCGATCGGCATCGGCGTCGAACAGCATCCCGCCCCAGTTGTTATGGTCGGCCGAAACGCTCTGCCGCAAGGTGATCGCCACGCGAGACGCGCCGGGAAAACGGGCGACAATCTCGCGAGCCACTTTTTCGTAAGCCGCGGCGTTGATCGTGCCCCGCTGGACATCCGTGCCGGCGGCGTGAATGCCCAGCACGTCGGCCGCGTCCTCTTCGTTGGCGATCACCAGATCGACGTGCTGCAGGACCTCGGACATGCACTCGCGTGCCAGAGCTTTCTTGTCCGTTCCCGGCCGCCAGTTCCAGAGTTTCTTGCGAAAATTCAGATCGCAGGACACCGACGCCCCCGCCTGCTTGGCCCGCCGCACCAGTTCCAGATTCGAGCGGCAGGCGGCCTCGCTCAACGACGGCGTGATGCCCGTGACGTGCAGCCAATGCACGCCGTCCAAAGCGGCATCAAACGCGTATTCGTCCGGCTCCGCCAGACTGACCGCCGAATCGGCCCGGTCGTACAGCACGGTGGAACCTCGCTGGTTCGCGCCGGTTTCGACGAAGTACAAGCCCAGGCGGCCCGCCCCGCGCCACAGTAGATGGCTGGTATCCACCCCCAAGCCGCGGAGCGTTGCGACCAGGCTGTCCGCGATCGCGTGCCGCGGCAGCGCCGTCACGTAGCGAACGCTTTGCCCGAACATCGCCAACGACGCGCAGACATTCGCCTCGCCACCACCCCACGTCACCTCGACTCGCCCCGGCACCGCCTGCCGCCACCGCAAGTGGCCCTGGGGCGCGATGCGTGCCATGATTTCACCAAAACCCAGAAACATCGTCCCTACCTCCTCAAAACGCCACAGGAAGTGCGTCTGTCGTCGTCGTCAAACGTTCCCACGGTCAGGATGCTCTTGTCCATCTTGGCCGCGGCCAACAGCTCAGCGTCACTTATTTTCCCCCCCGCGAATTCTCCCATGCGGCCCTCGTCCGCCAGCCCCGTCCATCATCGCTGTCGCCGGTCCGACGTACAAGTCCCAGTCCTCGGTTTCCAGTCCTCTGTTTCTTGTCGGATGCTGGTCGCCGGATGTTGTGGTCACATGTTGGTCAGGTCATCTTCGCGGGAGTAACCGATCAACGTGTCGAGGGCAGCAGCCAGCTCGGCCGCATGTTCCCCCGAATGGGCGTAGATCCGGCAGATCCGTTGGCTGATCGGCAGCCGCTGGAACAGCTGGTTGGCCGTCAGCGGGCGAATCGCATCCCGTGCGGAATCGTACAGGAAGTTTTGCCCACCAGTCGGCCCGCTGGTGTGCGGACGAAACAGCGCTCGAGCGATGTCGACCCGCAGGGGCACGTTCGCCAGCGCGGCCGGCAACTGCTGGCGCAACTTGCGCTCGACGAACTCCGCGTCGCTGAAGATGCTGCTACGTTCCGCATCGTCCTCGGCAAATTCCAAGTTCCGTTGGCAGATCATCGTCCAGGGAATCTGACGCTGCAGAAACTGTTGCCAGGCCGCCCCCAGCGTGCGTTTTTCCGCATCCGCATCCTGTGCCCAGCGAGATACGTCGACCAGCAGCGAGGCCTCGGTGAACTGCCGATACTGCGGCAGCAAGTCGGCCGGATTGCCGGGGAACAGGTGCTGTTTGCTGGCCGCGAACAGGTCTGCCAGCGTCAGGTCGATGGCCCGAACCGTGCGGTGAAAGTAAACCGCGCGGAACAGGTGCGCCCGAGCCTCCATGAATCGCAGCAAGGCGTCGATGCCCCGATCGTGAATGGTCAGGCCCGAAGCGCTAAAGAAGGTGTAGTGCAGCAGACGCTCCAGATCGAAGGACCGCTGGCTGTAGCCGGACATATAGGCGTCGCGGAGCACAAAGTCCAGGTTGTCGATCGTGTAAATACCGCTGAGCAGTGCGCGGAGAAACCGCAGCCACCGCTCCGGTTCGCCCTCGGCCGACCGCTGCGGGCGAGTGATCAGCCAGGCCACGTGGTCCGGGTTCAGCCGCTCGCCAGCCGACAGTTGCGTATTCGGGTTCCGCCGCAAGCCGCGGAGCAGCTCGCCCAATTCGCGGCGAATGATCTGGGCGCCGAGCGTCTCGTGGGTCAAGCCGAACGAACGCAGGAAGTGCTGGTCGAAGAAGTGGCCGAACGGTCCGTGGCCGACGTCGTGCAGCAGGCCGGCCATCCGCAGCAGGGTCTCGACGTAACCGCGGCTGGGCACGTCGGGACAGACGGCGCGGAGGCTGTCGTACAACAGCGTGGCAGCCCGGCTGCCCAAATGCATCGCCCCGATGACATGTTGGAAGCGGGTATGTTCCGCCGTGGGATAGACGTACCAGGCGGTTTGCAGCTGGTGGATGTACCGCAGTCGCTGGAGCCAGGGATGATCGAGGATCTGCCGTTCCGAGGTCTCGCCGGCGGCCAGCCGCGCGTCGGACGTGAACGGGATATAGCCGTGGATCGGATCGTGGCACAGGTTTTCGCGTTCGTAGGGTCGCATGGAGTGAATTATGGAGATTCCGCGCGCGACATAAAGGGGTCACAGGAGCATAATCTGGGTTCGTTCCGCAACTGGCCAACCGAAACAAAGCATGTCAACGAACTTGCACCAGTCCCCCAAATCGTTGCCCCGTTGGGGGGCTGACAAAAGAGCTGTGTTTATGTTCTGCCTTGCTTTTCGGACCGGCTTCTTGTGAAATGGTGCGGTGGTTGCTGCCTGAGCCCCTGATTTGTTTCGAGACGCCGCCGATTGCCAGCGGACGAGTACGATGTCGAGTTTCATCCACGAACCGTCCGTGATGATCGTCGCCGCTTTGTTGGGTGTCGTCGAGGGGTTGACCGAGTTTGTCCCCGTGTCGTCGACCGGACACTTGATCCTGGCCGCCGACTTGTTGGACTTTGCCGGTCTGGTGGGCGACGAGCGGGCGAAAACGTTCGAGATCTTCATCCAGCTGGGAGCCATCCTGGCGGTGGTCACGGTCTACCCGCGGCGTTTCTACGGCCTGCTACGGCTGGGGGACAATTCGGGGTTCGCGGGCTGCCGCGGGCTCGGCTTGCTGCTGTTAACCTCGCTGCCGGCGGGCCTGTTGGGCTTGTTCGCCCGCGGAGCGATCAAGAGCATGTTGTTTCAGCCGCTCACCGTCGCCGCAGGCTTGGCCGTTGGCGCGGTGTGGATCTTGATCATCGAGCGGCGGACGCCGCGCGTTCGTCGTTCCGGGCTGGATGCCTTGCGGTGGCAGGATGCTCTGGCGGTCGGCCTGTTCCAGTGCTTAGCGCTGTGGCCCGGTATGTCGCGTTCGTCGTCGACGATTCTGGGCAGCATGATGGTGGGCATCGAGCGCAAGACGGCGGCCGAGTACTCGTTCTTCGCCGCGGTGCCGCTGTTGACTGCGGCGGCGTTGTACGAGTTGTACAAGAGTCGAACGTACCTCAGCCCGGCGGACGCCCCGTGGTTTGCCGTCGGCTTTGTCGTCTCCTATCTGTTTGCCTGGCTCTCCGTCCGCTTCTTCATCCGCTTCCTCAGTCACCACACGTTGGTCGCCTTTGGCTGGTATCGTTTGGCCGTCGCGGCCGCCGCGGTGATTTGGGCTTTGCGCGGATAGTGTGGGTTATTCCGTTTCGGACTGTGGGCGAAGGGAAAAAACGGCAGGAATGAATCGCTCGCGTCTTGCCTCGCCCGAGATCCTTGCAACAATAGTTGCGACGCGTTTGAGGCCAGCATCGCGACGGGAGCGTCGCGCGACAAAGTTACATCAGCCAGTGCTAGCGAGGCACAAAAGCATGTCAATGACAGCAAGAATAGCGGCGATCCTGTTTCTGATTTCGATCACACCAGTCGCCCGTGGACAACAAGTGGTGCCAGCTTGGGGAACGGCTCAATCGCCAGTGCTTGTGCAGCCGCCAGTGTTTGCCCAGCCGCCAGTGTTTGCCCAGCCGACGATCACGTATCGCCCGACCGTTTCCAACACGCCGATTCTTCCACCACCTCCGGCGACGGTGTCGATCCCGATGGCGCCCGTGCAGATGGCGCCCGTCCAAATGGCGCCCCTTCAAATCGCGCCCGTGCAGATGGCGCCCGTCGTCACCTATCGACCGCTGGTGGCGGTGACCCCGATGCCCGCCCAATACTACGTGGGACAAGGCTTGTTGGGACAACCCAAGTTGTACGTGCCCGAGCAGCCGGTGAGGAATTTCTTCCGGTACTTGAGCCCGTAACAGCACGGCTATCGACGGGCATGGGAAGCTCCGCGATATCCGCCGCCAGCAGGTCGGTCTTGGTGGCGTCCAGCACGAGGTCCAAGTAGGGACAAGACCAGATGCCGATCTGATCGTTGCCGGGTAGGAAGATCTCCTGATCCATTCGGATGTTGGTCATCGTGTCGATGATCGTTCTGGTCGTCGTCGGTAATTCATCAATCCGGGGTAAGCGATCGATGCGTACCGGCTGGGACAGCGGCAGTCCCGCATGGCGGAAGGCCAGTTCGATCAGTTCCGAGCAGTAGAAGTGATCGTTGTCCAATTGGAATTCCGTATCGAATTTGCCGCTGGCGCTGCCGACACTTCGACAATATTCGATCGCCGCCGGAACGTAGTCACGATACTCCGGCTTCAGCCGCTTCACGGCCAGCAAGGAAATCCGATTATCCGTGGCAAATCTGCCGAACGTAATGTGGCGCGGGCCGCCGATCACGACGTCGTACACGTACACGCCATCCGGTTCGCGCGACACCAAGCCCACGTGCGAAAAGCGGCTGTCGGCGACGTCCGTACACAATTGCGAGAAATTCACCAGGCCGAAAAGAATCCGGCTGTCTCCTCGTACAAAGACCAGGTCGCCGCTGTGCAGATGCACCGTCGCCCAGCGATCCCAGGCGATTTCCTCCTCGCGGTCCGTCCAGCCGAGCCGCGCAAACAGGTCCGGCGAACTGGCCGTCACCAGCGTGGTCGCACGGCAGCCGACCAAGACTGATAGCATCAGTAGCGATAGAAGCGGACTCAGCTTGTAAACCGTCATGAGCGAGGATGCCGTGCCAGCATCAAGAAGTAGTTTTTCGGCCGGAGAAGAATAGCAAAAAACGCGGGGCCGAAGAATATGGATCTGACAAGGCGCTGCAAAAAAGCGTGTGGCGATACATCACCACACGCTCAGCTCTCGGAGGTCTCGAATCACGTTGCGGGACGCGTCTAGCTCGCGTCGTCCAGGACCAGCGGAATGGCAATGGCGGCGGCGACAATCCCGCCCAGCACCCACGGATTCGAGAGGAAGCGGATCACACCGCCTTGGCCGACGCCACCGCTGGGCGGGCAAGCATTGCAGTCGTCACCGCCTCGCACCACGGTGTCCCCGTGGATCACCAAGGCGTCCGCCTGCGCGGCGGGCGGCGCGGTTCGGGGAGCCCACAGACGGCACACGGTGGCACCGTTGGTGGTGGCGACTTCGCACACGCCCGCTTTGACACCCGCGATCGCAAAGCGTCCGTCCGCACCGGTTTGAGTCGACGCGAGAACGCGGCCACGGTCCACCACGGCGACCGCCGTGTCGGCGACCGGGGTTCCTGCCGCATCCAAGACTTGACCTGTCAAGTGTCCCCCGTCGCGCAAGGCAACGTCGCGAACGGCGCTCGAAGCCGGGCGCATCGGTTGCGTTGAGGCAGCATACACACCTTGAGGAAAGATTACACCGCACGATGCCAAAGCGACAAGAATGCCGCCCAACAATTGTCGTAGTCTCATTCTTAGAATCCTTTCCGTTTGAACGGTCGTGTCTGGATGACGCGACCAGACGCCGTTGAAACGACGCCACCTGCAAAACCACGCGTGGTATTGAACGTCGGCGCGGTGGGTTTCTGCATCTGTTTTTCAAATCGGCGCAGATCGCTAGGAACTCCAGCGAAACTGAGGAAAAGGCCCCAAGAACCCGTCCAATCGTTAAGTTCATCTCATCGCGACGCCTCCCTGCACAAAGGGGGTGTCCGCATCGCGACAGATCCGCGATCGCACTCGTTTTCATCCGCTGACTCGGGCCCTGTCGGATGACAGCACGGATGATACCAGGTCCGGCAAATTGCCCGCGGTGTCCCACGGTAAAGGTTGCAGCGGCGAAAGGATTTCCAGGTCCCGACGGGGCAGCGTTTCTTCCAGGTACGCCTGGGAACAGATGACTTCCTCGACCTGCAGCGTGTTGCGAATCCACAGCACCCTGGCGTCGGCGGGCTCGGTCAGCCCGATCAGCGGCAGGGCGGTGTCCAGGATCTCCCGATCCGTTTCGTAGTCCAGCGGGGTCATGGCACAACAGGGATTGCCGCCCGTGCAACTGTTGATTCGCGTGATGGCCTCGTCGCGTTCTCGCAGCACCCGGCTGCGGCAGAACTCGGCCAGCCCTAACCCTGTCGCGTTGCCGTGCGTCTTGGCCGTCAAGCCGCGCACGGCGATGTAGCGGACCTGTGGTCTTTCCCCCGCGCCCGCTTCGTGGTAGGCAAATTTGCGCCCGACGACATTCGTGTCCATGCCGGTGCCGCTGAGGTCCTTGCCCAGTTCGTCGATCAGCAGAATGTCGACGCGATCAAACGGCAGCCGCGGCAACCACTGCTTCGCCAGCACGAGCAGCTCCTTCTCCCGTGTCTCGAATTCCTCCGGACGAACCGCGGCGATCAGGGCGGTCTCGTCGTAACTGTTCTCCACCACCGCGAGGCCAGCCACAATCCGGCAGCGGCCAAGCACCTCGCGGGCGACGCTGCGGACGATCTGGTCGAAGCTGTAATCCAGGATCGCACGGTGGTAGATCTTGGCGCCGCGGTGTTTGCCCAGGCCGATCAGCATCATTTTCAGCAGTCCGCTTTCCACGTCGCCCACGAACGAGGTGTGCGGTTTCACACGGCCGCAGACCACGACGTGATCGGCTTGGTAAGCAAACCGATCGAAATGCACCGGAAACCCTTCACGAGCTTGGCACACGATGACCGTCTCCATACTCGCACGGATGGGGCACCCGCAAAACGCTTCCGTAATCCCGTACTCCTCGATCAGCCGCCGCTGCCCTTCGGCTGTCCCACCGGCGTGACTGCCCATCGCCGGAACGATGAACGGCTGGGCCCCCAGTTTCCGGATATGGTCGGCAATCGCCTTGACAATCCCATGGATGTTGGCGATGCCGCGACTGCCGGCGGTAATCGCCACGGACTGTCCGGGCCGAACCTTCGTTCCCAGTGCCAACCGGGTCAACTGGGCATCGACCTCCGCAGCCACGTCGGCCACGCGCGGCCGCTCGAACGTCTGTCGCAAGTGGAACACTTGTGGGTACTCGGGCATTGCTAGCACTCTCATCTCGTGGGGAGGCACCTTGACTTGCCGTTCATGGGGCAGGGCGGCAGGGGCCGCAAGTCGATCTAGGAGCAAAACGCCATTCCGTCTAAAATCTGGCCCGCGCGCAGAGTGGCCCGCCCGGCCGGGCGGGGAGCGAAACGAATCCGCCCCGCGTGCAAAACCGCTCGGGCAGGTCTCCCAACCTGCCGTCAGCGTACACGCAAGCAGGTACCACGAAAACCGTACGTTAGCTTTTTGTCGGCGAGGTCACGCATGAATGGGAAACGACGCAAAAACGCGGAGCATCACGAAACGCCGTTCACCCGTCGCCGCCGTTTGCGACGCTGGCTGATCGGAGTCCCCGCCGTGCTGATCGGCCTGGTGGTGCTGCTGTGGTCGGTCCCGGTCATCGTGGCCCACACCAGTCTACGGCAGACGATTGTATCGGCCGCGCTGGCGGATTTCGAGGGCAGTGTGACGGTGGGCTCGGCTTCCTTGGGTTGGCTGTCGCCGCTGCTGGCCCGCGATGTCGAAGCTCGCGACACGCGTGGTCAGCCGCTGGGTCGCGCGGCGGCGCTGCAGAGCGACAAGTCGCTGCTCGGCCTGCTGGCGGATACCTCCCGCCCCGGCGTCTTCCGCGTGACGGATCCCAACGTCCAGCTGGTGTTGAGGCCGGACGGGAGCAACTGGGAAGACGCGCTGGCCAAACTGCTGTCCGGGCCGTCGTCAACGTCCCCCGTGCGAATGCTTACGGTTCAGATCGAAGGCGGCAGTGTCCAGGTCCAGGATGCAGCTCGGGACGGCCAGTTTCGACTTGAGCAACTGAATCTGGCCCTGCAGATGGATGACACCTCGCCGCTGCCGATCAAGGTCCGCGCGGCCGCCGCGCTGGTGGCCGATGGCGAAGGGCCAGGCCAAGTAGCCGTCGATTTCGCCTGGAAGCCGGGCGAGGACGACGCGACGTATTACGGCGAAGGACAAGTCGTGCTCCGCGGTGAAACGGTGTCGCTCGCGGCCGTTTCGTCCCTGGCTCAGCGTTTCTTGGGCCAGGTCCATGCCCAAGGCGCCGCCAGCGGCGATGCCCTGTGGCAGTGGAAGGACGGCGGCAATCACCAGCGGCTGCAAGTCGATCGGCTCGAAATCGGGGCCGTGGCCCTGCGAGCTCCGGATTGGTTCGGCACGGATATTCTGCAGAGCGAAACCCTCCGCGGCAGTGCCCAGCTGGAAGCCGTCGGCGATACGTGGAACGTCGAACGGTTGACGCTGGAAGCGGACTTTGCCCAACTGGCTGCCCAGGGCGTTCTCCAAGCGGACGATATTACGTCGATGGCCGATTGGGCCAAGTTCGTCAGCCAAGTGCCGGCGGTGGACCTGAAGATCGATGGCCGCGTGGATTTGGCGAAGCTGACGCGGATGCTGCCCGCCACATTGAACCTGCGGCCTTCGACCCAGGTCAAGTCGGGACTGGTTACCCTGTCGCTGGTGAACAAGGCTGCGGATCCGCCCCGGTTGGCCGCCCGCTTGGAAGCCAGCGACTTGGCCGCCTTCGAGGACGGGCAGGAATTCGTCTGGGAGAAACCGATTCTGGTGACCGCCAACCTGCGTCGCTCGTCCGCCGGACCGATCATCGACGAACTGACATGCCGCTCCAGCTTTCTGGACGTGTCGGCCAAAGGGACGCTGAGCCAAGGGACGGCCGTTGTGCGCGGCGACCTTCGCCAGCTGGCCGCCGATGCCGGCCGATTCATCGACCTGACCGGCTACCAGATGGCCGGACGCATCGACGGAAATGTCCGCTGGCAACGGTCCGCAGAAGACCAGTTGACGGCTGACGGTCAGCTGAAGCTGAACGATTTCGAACTCAGTGCCACCGGCGAGCTGCCCTGGCGCGAAGCCCTGTTGACGTTGGACCTGGCCGCCGCGGCAGAACTGCGCGGCAGCCAGATCCAGCGCGTTGTGTCGGCGTCCCTCCAAGTCCATTCGGGCCACGACGAACTGAAAACCGACCTCCTGCAACCGGTGGTAACCACCGTGGAAACGCCCGTCTGGCCGTTGAGTTTGAAGGTCCGCGGGAACCTGGCCACCTGGCTGCCGCGGTTGCGTCCGTTCGTGCCGCTGGGCGATCGCCGCCTGGCGGGAACCGTCAAGCTCGACGCCACCACGAGCGTATCCACCCAACAAGTGGAGGCCCAAGCTGTCACGTTGCAGATCGATCAGTTCCAGTCGCGCGAGTGGGATCTGGCCATCGACGAGCCGACCCTTCGCCTGGACGCCAAGGGCACGTGGGACGCGACCCGGGGTCGCATCACGGCACAGGACGTGGCGATGACCAGCTCGACCGTCGCCTTTCGCGCACAACAAGTCGTCGTCCAGCTGCCTGAATCGGGGCCCACGGTCAGCGGCCGCTTGAGTTACCGCGCCGACTTGGGCCGCGTCGGACAATGGCTGCAAACCCCCGGACAGCCCGCCGACCAGCAGTTGACCGGGGCCGTCACGGGAACGCTGGAAGCCACGCACGAGGCCGGGGTGACGCAGGTCAGCTTGACCAGCGATGCCGAAAACATCGTGTTTGCGACCCGCAAAGCCACCTCCGCATATCCTGGGGCGACGCTGGCCGCGGCCTCAAGCCCCTGGGAAGAAGTGTGGAGGGAATCGAACGTCAAATTGACCAGCCGCCAGCGTTACGACCAACAGCAAGACGTCCTGGAAATCCAGGAACTGCTGGCGACAGGCAGCATGATGCGATTGGTTGCCACAGGTCGCATCGACAACTGGAGCGGCCGGCGGTTGGCCGAACTCAGCGGCGAGGTCGATTACGACTGGGCCGACGTGAGCGCCAAGCTCCGGCCCTATATGGGAAGCAGCGTCAACATTGTCGGCCGCGATCAAGGCCGCTTTGCCCTGACAGGACCATTGCGGGAAATGCCGTCGCAAATCGGACTCGCTCCGCTGCCCGGACAATCGGTTGCCGGCTCGTCACGGGAACCGCCAGGGCCCGAAATCCGCTTGATCTCGGGCACCCGGACCACGTCGGCCGGCGGCGGACGGGTTCCCGCGGACCTGGCCGGCAGCTCTCGTGTGGGCTGGGAGTCGGCCAGCCTGTACGGCCTGCTAGTCGGCAAAGGCGAATTGCGCGCCTCGTTGGCCGACGGCGTGCTGCAGTTCGCGCCGCTGCAAGTTCCGCTCAGCGAGGGCCAATTCCGCGCGGTCTCGCGGATCGAACTGAATGCAGCGCCCGCTCGTCTGGCCGTAGAACGTGGACAATTGCTCGACAACGTGCGGATCTCGCCCGAGCTGTGCCGGACGTGGCTCAAGTACGTCGCGCCGCTGCTGGCCGATACTACCCGCGCCGAAGGCCGCTTCTCGGTACAGCTCGACGGAGCCCTGGTGCCGCTGACCGACACCGACCAGAGCAAGGTTCACGGCCAGCTGACGATCCATTCCGCCCAAATCGGCCCGGGCCCCCTGGCCCAACCTCTGCTGGCGTTGGCGCAGCAAGTCAAGACCGTCGTCAATGGCCGGCCCTTTTCCGAGAACCAGGCGTCGGTGTCGAATTGGCTGTTGATCCCCCAACAGACCGTCCGCGTGGACGTCGAAAACGGCCGTGTCATCCACCAGGGCCTGACCATGACCAGCGGCGACGTGACGATTCGGACCAGCGGCTCCGTCGGCCTGGATGAATCCCTGGCGATCGTGGCCGAGGTACCGATTCGCGACGAATGGGTGGCCGACAAGAAGTACCTCGCCTCGCTCCGCGGTACGGTCATCCAGATCCCCATGCAAGGAACGTTGTCCAAGCCGCGTCTGGACAACCGCATGTTGAGCGACCTGAGCGCCCGCATGGTCGGCGGTGCCGCCCGAGGCGTGGTGCAGGACGAGGTGAATCGCGGCCTGCAACGCCTGTTCGGCCCAACGCTGCGCGGCGTTGAAGGCGCGGTGCCGTAAGAACCGCGACGGGAATCTCTGGATGGTGGTTTTCATGTCGTTTATTGGGGATCTGCGATGCTTACGCTCGAACCGTCGGTCACGTGTGCCAGCACGACGAGCCCCAGGGCTCGAACACTATCCATCTGTCTGATTAACCCGGCTTTCGAGCCTTCCTACTGGGGTTTTCAGTACGCCTTGTCGCTTTATCCGGGCGACAAACGCAGCACGATGATCTCCGGAGCGTTGCCTACCCTGGCCGGTCTTTGCGGAGACCACGCCGTGCGCTTGCTCGACGAGAATGTGGAAGAGATCGACTGGCAGTCCCTACGCAACTACGACATCGTCGGCGTTACCGGGATGAACGTCCAGAAAACGCGAATCCATGAAATCCTCGTGCGTTTGCGCGAGCTACAGGTTTTTACGGTCGTCGGTGGCCCCCTGGTTTCCGTCCAAGAAGAGTTTTTCGAGGATCTGTGCGACGTGATGTTCGTGGGCGAGGCGGACACGACCTGGCCGGAGTTCCTGGACGATTTTGCGCGAGGCAACCCCGTCCAGCGACGATACGAGCAATCGCAGCCGACCGATATGACGCAGGCCCGCCGCCCGCGATATGACCTGCTGAAAGTCCAACGCTATGCCTCCGGAGCATTGCAATACTCTCGTGGCTGCCCATTTCAGTGCGAATTCTGCGATATCATCGTGATCTACGGCAGGCGTCCTCGGGTCAAACAGCCGGAGCAGTTGGTCGCGGAACTGGACGACATGCGGCGGGCCGGCTTCCATTCGGCGTTCATCGTCGACGACAACTTCATCGGGAACAAACAAAAGGCCAAGGCGCTGCTGGAGAAGATCGTGCCCTGGATGGAGCAGCACCATTATCCGCTGCGTCTGACCACCGAGGCCAGCATCGACCTGGCCGACGATCCCGAGCTGCTGGAACTCATGTACCGAGCCAACTTCCGCAGTGTGTTCATCGGCATCGAAACGCCTCGCCACGATTCACTGAAAGAGACGAAGAAATTCCAGAATCTTCGTGGCGACTCGTTGGCCGCGAAACTGGCGCGAATCCAAAACGCGGGCCTCGACATCAACGCGGGATTCATCGTCGGTTTCGACAGCGATGATCGGGACATCTTCGACGAGCAATTCCGCTTTATTCAGGACAACGGCATTTCCTTGGCAATGGTCGGCATGTTGCAGGCGATCCCGCGAACGCCTTTGTACGAGCGGCTCCGTCAGGAAGGCCGCCTGGTCGACGGCGATCCCAATTGCAACTTTGTTCCCAAGCAGATGAGCCGCGACGAGTTGCGCAAGGGCTATTGGCAACTGGTCGAACGCCTGTACAGCCCCGAGGCGTTTTTTGACCGCTACTTCAAAGTTTACGAGTTCCCGGAATACCTGCAGCGGCGCGCCGAAATCTGCGGCAAGGCCGGGGAGGGAAAACGACTGCCGACATTGGCCTATGGCCTGGCCCTCCTGGGGGCGCTCTCCTGGGCGCTCTGGCGGGACGGCTCGCTGCGTTCGGTCGGCTGGACCTACCTCAAGTACTTTTTCACCCGCAACCTCAAGTACCGCCGAGACATCGTCGGCTTTGCCCAGTTCATGAATCGCTGCGTCACGCACTGGCACTTCTACCGCTTCACGCGAGAAGCGACCTCCGGCCGCCTGCGAACCTACAGCAGTTCTTGATCGAAGCGTGGCGACAGGCAGGCCTCGATCGGAACGTTGCGATCATGGCCGACAGGCCGCCTGCCTGACCCGGCGGTCACGAGTCCTCTGCGTCCTCGTTCCGCCGCCGGATCCGTTCCCGCCGTTGCTGGGCGGCCGTCCTGATGTTTTCGGGCAATCCCGGCAGCTCCAGCAAGGCCGCCAGATCCTCGGCCGCTTTGGCATCTTCACGAATCGCCGAATACGCGAGGGCTCGATTATAGACCGCCATCCCCTTCACGTCGCTCGGGATCCGGGGGTCCTCGATCGCAGTCGAATAATCGGCGATAGCCCCTTGGTAGTCGCGTTTGGTCGCCTTCGCCATGCCGCTTCGATACAGTGCGAGGACCTTTCCGCGATTGGAAAGACAGCTCTTCACCCAAGCCAGGAAGCTCATCTCGGGATCCCTTTATCACCACCCTTTGCGTTGCGAAACACGGGCACGCGTCCATCGTAGCACCGCGCGGATGGCAATACCAGACGCCTGCCTGACACGGTGAAAACGGAACGTCGGCAAGCTGCGAGCGGACTCTGGGGCTCTGATGGAGGCCCGCGTCAAGGCTTGACGTTCTTGCCGTGCTCGACCTTTTTCCAGTACCGTTCGAACGCTCCTACGGCGTGGAAGTCGGGGCTGTTGTCATAGTCGTGGCACTCCATGCACTTTTTCTCCGCCTCGGCCAGCGGCAGGCGAACCTCCTCGCGGTACCAATCGATGTTCTCCTGAGTAGGATTTCCCTCCCCCTTTTCAGCCGCTACGTGAGCCGAGCCGGGACCGTGACAGGACTCGCAGCCGACGTGATGCAGGTGCGGCGTTTGTTCCAGGCTCAGGTAGCCAGAGACATAAGGAAGGTACTTCTGCGGATTCCAGCCGACCACGTGACAGCTGATGCACTCGGGGTCAAAATGCCGCGGGACCTCGCTCCGCTCGCCGGGATGGGTCAACGAGTCCAAGGCGTGGCCATGACTCGTTTTCTTCCAGATGGCATAGTCGCCGTCGTGACACTCCAGACACGCGTCCGAGCCGACGAACTGGCGATCGGTCGGATACGGGATCGGCTTCACGCCCAACCCCTCCAGACCGGCGACCTTCAGCTGGTCCTGGTACGAGGCCAGCAACTGGAGCATTTCCGGCGCATCCGGAAAGCGAGCGTCCAACGGCACCCGCTGATACCGCAGCGGCCGGTTCGGGTCGTCAAAGATGCCGATCACGCCGACATGCATGCCTTTGGTGCCCACCTGAACCATGACGGCACTGGTGCCGGCAATCTTCTCGGCGTCATAAGTCGGTTCCCCGGCGCCGCCCGCGGTGACGACCACGTCAAAGTGAGGAACCTGCTGAGCCAGTTCCGCCGATTCTTGGAGCGAGGCGTGAGCCAACAGGACGTACAGATCGCAGCCCTGCTTGTCCAACTCCTGCCAAACCTCGCGCAGCGCTTGCTCCGGCGGCTGCTTGATGATCTCGTCGCTGGCGATCTTGGCCAACTCGTCTGTGCCCAGCACCGCCGTCACACCGATCTTCTTGCCAGCCGCCTCGATCACCTGAAAACGGGGCGTCAGCGAGCGGTCGATAATGGCCGCGTTGGCACAGACGAACGGCGTCCCCGAGTCGCCTTCGTCGGCCGTGATGGCAATCAACTCGCCGGACGACAGGCGGAGATCGTCCGGGCCGAAGCCGACCGCTCGATACTTCATCTTCTTGAGTCCTTCGGCCGTCATTTGAAACTTGATCTCCGCCTGACGGCCGAACCGGCGCACTTGATTCCCCACATCCAGGGCGACAACCTCCCAGCCCTGCTCCTCCAACTGCCGCTTGCTTGAATAACGGCGAACCAGTCCGCCTTTTTGATTGGTCAGGCCGGTGCATCCGCACGGCTCGATATAGCCGGATTGCTGGCCGGTGATCAGCAGCGCCAGCGTCGGACGGGGCCAGCCGACGAACAACGGTTCCTGCCCAGATCCCGTCGCCGCATCGGGCGAGGCCGCCGCGGACGGGCCGGGCTGGGCCGCTGGTCCGGGGGAACGACTCGGCGATGGCACCGTCCCAGAGGCATCCGTTGCCGGCCGGTTGTTGCACCCCAATCCCACCAGGGACAGGCAGCCCAACAGGAACAACGCCGCGAGCGTCCCCGAACATGGATGCGGATCGTTTTTCATAGCGGCTCCCTCCTTGATGTCGCCCCGTCGCAAGTCACTCGACCGCAAACTTGACGTTGATGGGTATCTTCTTGACCGTGGGATGTGTCGTTTCCAGGACGATCTTGCCGAACTTTGCCTGCTCCGAACCCATGCGATTGATCAGCCGCGAACCGGGCCGGACTTCGATTTCCAAAGGATACATCAGAACCACGCCGGCATTGATCTCCTGAACTTCGCCCAGCGAAACGCTCAGCACATCTGCCGGCTCGACCTCTTGCACCGCCAGCGTCACCTCCCGCCGATGCGGACCTTTCACCAGCATCCGCAGCGTCGTCTTGGCGCCCCGACTTCGCTCGACAACACCGAACAACACCATGCTGTGCTGCTCATTGAACAGGCTGGGGCCGACGATCGAAATGTCGCTGACGACCGAACCGCTGATCTCCAAGGCCAGCTTGTCTGCATCCGGCACGTTCGTCTGCAATTGAATTGTCTGGTTTATCGGCCCCAGAGGCAAGCCTGGTTTTACCGTCAACGTGCCCACCAAACCGACGCTAGCTTTCCGGTTCTCCCGCAACTCGTCTTGCTTTGCAGGTCGCCAGTCGAGGGAGAAAAACGATGCGGTCTCCTGGTTGGTACACTCGTGCGACAGGATCTGCAAATCCTGGATGTCGAAACCGTACAGATGCACTGTGGCCTTGGTCCCGTCGTTGGCCGGGACATTGCTGAGCACCAAGTCGCTGGGTTCCATCCGCAACAAATCGGTCACGGTGCCATGGATGGTCAGGGTCACGGTCGGCCGCCGCGGGTCGTTGGTATGGATTTCAGCGGTCTGACGAAACTGTTCGCCCGCGGTGACCAACTTGAAATCCAACCGCACGTCGCTCGTCCCGCCCGGCGGCACGTCGCCCGTCTTGAGTTCGCTGAGCGTGCATTTGCAGGTGGTCGCCCCCTGGGTCAGCTGGAGCGGTTCGTCGCCATCGTTGCGGAAGACGAACGTGTGGTGCATGGCAGCTTGGCGCTGGCCGACACCGAAATCGAAATCCTCGCCCTCGACGATCGACACCCGGGGACCGATTCGGTCTAGCCCGAACGAGGTGCTCGCGCCGGCCGCCTGATTGTGAGGCTCGAACTGACTGGTCGTCGAGGCGAATTCCAGCCACGCACTGGACGCCCCCGCTGCAGCGCCGATCAACACCATGCCGACCGTCAAGATCCAGATTTTCATGAAAAGTCCCTGCTTGTTTGGACAGACAACGTATTTGGTTATTTACGCAATCGCCGGATTGTTTGTTCGGCATTTTCCCGCTGTCCTTCGGAATCCGCAACCGGGTCATAAAGTCTTTGCTGGCCTAGCTTTTTCTCGCGGTGTGGATTCAGGGCATCCAGTCGCAGCGCCTCGGCGGCAGCCTGGCTGGCCGACCGGTCATCACCCGCCAGATGGGAACACCACGCCAATTGGGCATGGCCAAATGCATGGTTTGGATACAACCGCACCCACTCGGTGTACGCACGGATGGCCCCCTGCAGCTGGCGACGATCGCCCCAGCGAGCAAACAACGTCAACCGCCAGTCGCCAATCTGTTTTCGCAATGTGGGGGCGCGCGGATTTCGTCGCAGCGCCTGCTCCACCGCCGACTCGAATCGCGACAGCGAGCCCTCGCCCGCAATCTCCAACGCCCCGCGATGATACAACGCCGCCAGGTTATACCAAGGATCTACCGAGTACGGGTCCACGGCAGCGGCCGCCAAAAAGGCCGCTTCCGCCTCGACCGGACGTTGCGACCGGAGCAGAGCCTGGGCTTCGTCGAGTTTCGCACGACAGCGCAGCACCGGCGAGTACAGCGTCGCAAAACATCCGATCACCAACAGCATGGCCGCTGCGGCCAACAGCCCCACCACCGGCCGCGGCAGGTCCCGTTCCCACGAGGGCATCGGTGCCGAGTTGCTGACGATCGCCAGCAGCAACCACCAACTGGGCGCAATCCCGCCAAAGCTGATCCCGCCGGCTGCCAACAGGTTGACGGTCAGCACCAGCAGCGCAATGGCGGGGACGGCAGCCGGCAGCCGTCCCCGTTCTGTCCACGGATGCAGCCCCGCCACAAACGCCGCGGCAACCGGCACGCCCAGCAGGAACAGGACCGGTTCCGGGGGCATGCCGACGACAAATCCGGTCCACCAGCCCAACGCCAGGCCCGCCAACGCACCCAGGTACATGCCGTGCGACAGGGCGGGCATCGTCGCCCTGTCGGCGGGCAGGACAGCCGACCCCAACCCACAACCTCCCCGCACCGCGGCGGCGTTCATGGCCGCAGCCGCGCGATCGCCCAATCCGCACCAGCGCAGCCATTGCCACGCGACAAAGGCCAGCAGGACGAGAAAAACCAACAACGCCGGCACGCCAAACGTCGCGGCAACCTCGAACAACAGATTGTGCGGGTCGGCGATCGATTCACTGGCTTGCGGCAGCTTGTACGCGGCGTAGTAGTGCTGAAAATTGCCGGGTCCGCAACCGAACCAGGGATGGTCGGCAATCATCGCTGCCGTCCCTTCCCAGTATTGGAACCGATACAGCAGCGATTTGGGCGTCTCCGTCAACACCTGGCGATCCCAGACTCCCGCTACGAGGGCAGCAGCCAGTACTCCCACAGCAATCGCCGTCGCCCCAAAGATCTGCCAACGAAAACGCACCAGTCGCGAGATGGGCCAGCGAGACAATACCAGCAGAAACACGCCCAAGCCGACTGCCAACAGTCCCGTGCGGCTCTTGGTCAACAACAGAGCGAAACCGACAAACACAGCCGCCGACACCGCCACGAGGGCGACACGCCACGAGGAGGGAGGACTTTCCAAGTCCTGCGAAAACGCGCCCCCGTGGCCTGCCCGCCCCTGCGAGGTCTGCAACGCACTCGACGCGCCAATTTCCTCGCGGCTTCCTCGCGCCGATACGGCGATCCCCAGAGCGACGACCAGCCAAGGCGCCAGGAAGCCGGCCAAAGAATTGGCCAAGGCAAACGTGGCCAAGGGCTCGGTGCTGTGCAGACGGTCCTCGAATAACTTCCGTTCGGGCGAGCCCGGCGCGGGATCGATGCCCGCCGCGCGCAGCATGGCATCCGGATGGCGCGCGAATTCCGCACGCGTCTGCGGCAAGCTGTAGAAGTACTGGTAATACGCCAAGGACGTCAAGCAGACCGCCAAGGCCAGCATCACGGCACTTGCCGCGCGCACCGCTTCGGGCCGGCGCAACAACTGACGGCCCAACAAGAAAAAAACCACAAATCCAGCCCACTGCCAGGCCGTGTTGATCGTCGCCCTGGTGTAGCCCTGCCCCACCATGACCACCGCGCTGACCGAGACCAGCACGATCAGCAAACCCGCCAAGGCGTCGATGACCCCCATGCGGAGAATCGCGGTCCGGCGGACAAACACGCTGGCCAGCGAGCCCGCGCAGAAGACCAGCAAGACCATGACCCAATTCGCGCCCACCCCCAACTCGCCCGTGCTCTCGCCGGGCACCAACGGCGCAGCGACCAACAAGGCTGCCAGACCGGCCCAAACAGCCGTGTCGCGCAGCGACGTGCCCTTTGTCGGAACCTGCATTTGATGGGCGGGTCTTGGTGTAGCCGATTTACTGGTTTCGCGTCGTGCCATGCGGTTCTCTTTAACCCTTTCGGAGGAGATGCAAGGGTTTTTCTCGAAAATTCCTCTCCATCCTTGGGTTGACAAACCATGCGATCCTGCTAGCTTCGTGTCTCGTGCGTCGCTCGCGCCAATGGTACCCCATCCTCAGATGCTTCCGACCTCGGATGTTTGAGACAGGCAATAGCTTAGCGAAAAGAACGGCCTTTTTCGCACTTCGCGAAGAAATCGTGAAGAAATTGGGTTCTCGAATTAGAATTAGACTTCCGCTCGCGGGATCCACCTACCAACGACTCCGGTTGTCGAGTCTGTTCTTGCTTGTTTCCAAGCCCGATGGCCGCTCTGCCGCCCGCGGAACGGAATTCGAACGGCTCCCGCGGGGCAAGAATGGAATTAACTCTTTCTAGGCATTTTTTGTTTTCGTGATTTGGATAAGATGGATAAGTTGGCGCAGCGAACTGTTGAGGCTGAGCATGGATAGCCGATATTCACTATTGTAAGGAAGCATAAGGAATGTGCCATGTCGCTACTTGTCCCTGCGGTGAACGCAGACGTCGCGGAAATCAACGGCTGTGATTTCCATTGCTGCGTGTGCGGCCACTTCTTGCCGTATCACCCTGTCTTTTCCGTTGACCACGAGTGTCCCGAATGCGGGGCCTCTATCTGGTGCTTCCAGCGGCAGAACGGCCACGAGGTAATCTTGGAGGTTCTGCCGGGGCGAACCCCCGCCTTGGAGGACATCGATCGTTTGTTGCAGTCGCTGTTGCAATCGCATGATGTGCCGCACGTGATGATTGACTTGTCCGCTCTGGAGATTGTCAACAGCGCGCTGGTCGCCATGCTGGTCCTGATGAACAAGCGGATTCACGCTGCGGGAGGCACGCTTCGCTTGTGCGAATTGAGCCCCGTCGTCTTGGAGATCTTCCGACGGTTCAAGCTGCACACGCTGTTCGAAATCGTGGAACACGCCTGCGTGTGATACGACATACTCACCGTTTTCGTGCCCCCGTTGAGGTTGGCAACTTTTTTTGAGGGGCCGATGCCTGTTTCGCTTGAGCCACGCCCGTCTCAGCGTTTCCGTCCCAAGCCCAATTCCCGGCAGTAACGGATGCTACGTTCCAGTTCGTCCCGTTGATACTGCTGTTCCGCCGCCTGGCGGTCGACGCCTGCGGGGTGCTGATGCGGCGGACGCGGCTGGCCGTGGCGAGCCAACGCCAGAAACCGCTCGTATTTCGGCGGTTTGCCTTTCGGCCAGGCCTGCCAGTAGTCTTCCTTGTTGACCGGCAGTTCGTGATTGAATCCCGAGATGGTCTCGATGTTGACGGCCACGTTCGGGCACAGCTGGGCGAAGCGGGCAAAGTATTTTCTCCAATCCACGGCGCCGTCGCCCAGCGCCGTCCATTGGATGGTCACGCCGTTCTCGCTTTCCCACATGGCCGAATCCCGCAGGCTGGTGCTGACGGTGTACCGGCCCAGGGTTTCGAGGTTGTCCAGCGGGTCTTCGAGCGTCCAAGTGGCGTTGCCAGCGTCCAGGTTGGCGCCCACATAGTCCGGTCCGGCCTCGTCGATCAGCCGCACCAGTTCCGTCGAGTGCATGTCACCGGCGTGATTCTCGACGGCGACTTTCACTCCCAAGTCCAACGCTCGCGACCGGGCAGCCTGCAAGACGCGAACCGTATCGGCGATCCTCGCGTCGATTCCGCCCTCGGTCGTGCGGTCGCGGCGGCTGCCCAGGATGACGCGGAACACGGGCGAACCCAGCGCAGCGGCCACGCGCAGCCCCAATGCCAGGTGCTCGTCGGCGCTGCCCCAATCCGTCTTAAAGCTGGTCGATGTCGGGCAGATGCTCCAACTGCCTACGATCAAAGCCACACCGGCGTCCGACGCCATTTGCCGCAGCTCGCGCAGATGGCCATCCGCCAGACTGTCGAAGGCGAACAAGTCGGTGATGAACAGCGTGTCCAACTGCAGCTTGGCCGCATACTCGATCAAAGCCGGCGCTTTCCAGTTCATGGCCCGGACCGCAAAATTGTCCAAGCCCAGCGCGAGCGGCTGGGCGACCGCCGGCTCCGCAGCGCGCCCGGCCTGCGGCAGGCATGCCGCGCCAATTCCGGCGGCGGCCGCGTGCAGGAAGTGACGCCGGGAAATCATGGCCGGCTCGGTGGGCGTACCGCCTGTCGAGGGCTCCGAACCGGCTGAAGCCGGCACGACCAGCCGTTGGTGGCGGCTGCAGGTCACGTTGGGAGAATTCAAGTTGATACTTTGCAGCTTGTCGCGGTCGGCGATTGGCATCTGGGCTCAGGCCCGGCAGCAGGGACAGCCCACGGCAGGCGACAAGGCTTTGGACGCCGACATGATCCTCGCCGCTCAAGCGATGACCTTGGGCGTTCCGGACGTGGTCATCGCCACCACGAACGTCGGTCCTGGGTCTTGAGAATGCGAGGGTCTGGGAACAGGCGAACGGCTTGGATATGCTGGTGGACGTGGAGCCCGGGCAGTTCCTCGCTACGGCGAGTCCCGCGGCAGGGATCCCCGTGGTCGTGCTGGTGGTGGGCGGGCTTGTCCTGCTCGTCATCATCGCGGTGCTCCTCACGCGCCGCGGCAAGGGCCCGAGGGCCTGAGCGGGGCCGGCAGGGGGCTGTTCACCAGCGGCCGGAAAAGCAAACATGGGTGGCAAGTGGACTGTCCACCGGAGGCGGTCTCGAGCTGTCTGCGACGATTTGGCTACCGAAAGGGATACCGCATGAACACGAAAACCTGGACGATCCTGTGCGTGGTGTTGTGGATGGACATGTTGGCCGGGAGTTGGCCCGGCGCGGCTCAAGCGGATGATGCGTCGGAGCGGAGCCCAGAGCAATCCGAATTCCAACCGGGCGATAACATTGTCACCCACCAGCCAACCGCACTGCGAGCCGGCGCCGAGACGCTGGCTTCGCTTCCTCCGGGCACCCACCTGGTGGTGGCCAAGGTTAATCCTCCCTGGCTGGCTGCGCGCCTGCAAGAGGATGGCAGGACGGTTGCAGGATGGATTTCGATCACTGCCGTGTCCCGCGTCGTCACGAACTCGATCGGCATGAAGTTGGCGCCGATTCCGGCGGGCGAGTTCATGATGGGCAGCGCCGAGGCGGCGGAGGACGTGGCCCAAGCGTTCAAGGATCATGGCGGCCCGCCGCCGAGCGAGTTCGAAGACGAACACCCGCAGCACCGCGTGCGGATTACCCGGCCGTTTCACCTGAGCGTCCACGAGGTCACGGTCGGCCAGTTCCGGCAGTTTGTCGAACAGAGCGGCTACCGGACCGACGCCGAGAAGGGTACCAATTTCGAGGGGGCCTTCGGTTTCGATCCGGAAACGGGCGAACTTGGCGAGTCGGAGGAATACTCGTGGCGGAAAGTCGGCTTCGAGCAGTCCGACGAGCATCCGGTGGTCAACGTGAGTTGGAACGACGCGGTGGCGTTGTGCAAATGGCTCAGCGACAAAGAGGGCAAGTTATATCGGTTGCCGACCGAGGCCGAGTGGGAATATGCATGCCGGGCGAGCACGACGACGCGGTACTACCACGGGGACGATCCCGAAGGCCTGGCTGCGGTGGCCAACGTGGCCGACGCCACGGCGAAGGCGAAGTTTTCAGACTGGGATTGGGCGATTACGGCACAAGACCGCTACGTCTTCGCGGCCCCGGTCGGGAAGTTCAAGCCGAATGCTTTCGGACTCTACGACATGCACGGCAACGTCTACGAGTGGTGCGCTGACTGGTACGGCGAGGACTACTACGCTCGATCGCCGGTGGACGCCCCGCCGGGGCCCGCCGAAGGCTTCGACCGCGTGTACCGCGGCGGCAGTTGGGCCAGCAGCGCCGGAAGCTGCCGGGCGGCATGCCGCCGCACGGATGAGCCGGCCGGCCGGAGCCTCGTCCTGGGCTTCCGTGTCGCCCTGGGTTCGGCGGAGTGATCAAACAGGGGCACCGTGAATGCCCTGGAGGTAAATCAGCTCGGACGGAAACGATTTGTGGTCCACGCGCCGGCACCGGGGAACTCCCGGCATGTTCCGCGCGATGAAGGTCGACGGGGACTGGCAGGAGCCCGAGCTGAGTCAGGCGTTCGACTTTCGCAACTAAGCGGAACCTGTTTTTGATCACCCGGCGACAGCCATTCCGCCAAGCATGGCAGACGATTCATTGATGACAGAAATATGGTATGAGAAAAACATCCCGGCATATTTCTGTCATTCCATATTTCTGTCATTTCCGACGCACGCCGATGTTCTTGGGCGGGGGACAAAGGCTCTCGATCACTTGCAGGAAGAAATCCCGCGACCAAACCTTCACAGCCCGCCGGTCGCGGACGAAGGGGGGCCACTTCGTCGCGGATCAGGGGATCGAAGCGCGCGTCCAGTTCCCGGCTGACCAAATTAGGGCTCGGTGTTTGGTTGGTGCCACTGGATTTTCGCCACCCAGATACGATTGTCGCTGCCCCGTTTCTCGACTCCCTGCGGCTGCATCCACTCCGCGGCCGTCACCCACGTCTCGTCCGGGCTGACCTCGGTGACGCCGAAATTGCCCAGCCGGGCGCCGCGCTCGGGAACCAGCACGCGCTCCGTTGCGCGGATCACGCACAGCCGCTCGGGATCCACGCGGGCCATGAACAGCGGCGCCCGGTGACGGAAGACATGGTCGTTGCCCGCTCCGCGGCGGGTGTACACGAGAAACAAACCGTTGCGATGCGTGACCCAATGCTGCTGGGTGTTGTAACTGCCCAACTCGGTCCCATCGTCAAACGACCACGGCTGCGGCTTGTCGAAGCGCAGCCCGTCGGGACCCGCAGCGACGTAACCTTTTTGATCGTTGCGGATCGTCAGGAAGAAACGCTCGCCGAACTTCGCCAACGAAGGCTCGCCGAATCCGCGCGGAACCTCGGTCGACAACTCGTGGCCATGCTCGATATAGCGGAGCGTTTCCCCGTCAAACCGGCAGCGGACGACGGTCGCGCTGGAGACCTTGTCCTCGGGCCGTTTGAAGTAGATCGGCAGGAGAATATCGCCGCCGGGCAAATCGCAGCGTTGCGTGCAGCCCGCGCCGGCGTTGACGAACCGCGGATCGTCGGGCATCTCCAATTCCTTCCACGGCAGCCACGCGCGAGCGGCCGGGTCGTAGACGGCATAGGCCGTGTGCCGCTTGCGGACCGGCATGACGTGGTTGTTCTGATACCAGACGGTGTGCCCGGTGCCGAGCAGTTTTCCGCTGGCGGCGTGCCATTTCGGCCAGAAATCGCAGACGGTCATCTCGACGTCGTCGCGGATCTTCTGCCGCTCGAAGACGGGCTGGAGTTGCGGCTCGGTCCAGGTCATGCCCAGGTCGTCCGTCCAGAGGTTGTGCAGGGCATAGAAGACATCGGAGCCGCTCAGCAGCAGTTTCTGCATGGTCATCACTACCAGCGGATCGGCGCCCGCATGGCCCGGGCTTCCCGCCGGGATGGCCCCGGCTCGGGCGTGGACCCAGCAGGTCTGGCCGTCGAAGCCGCCGGCCGCGGCGGTCAGTTCGATCCGATAGTCCGGCGGCTCGTCGCCCGCGCGGCAGGTGGCAGATAGGCCGGCTGTCAAGACGACCAGCAGAATCAGAATCACGGTGGGGGCGATTTTCGTCATGTGGTTCTCCAGAATCTGAAATCCGAAACACGAAGTTCGGAATTTTGGTTCTGTCTTTCCGTTGTCGCCTCCGCCCGCGTCAGGGGCGCATCCCATGACCACCCAAGGAATGGCCCAGGGCGCCGATCCGCTGAGGATCGACCTCCGGCAGCGACTGCAGCACGTCGATCGCGATCGCGTGTTCGTAGGTGAACTTGCCCACGGCAGTCCACTCCGGATGCCGCTGGTAGAAGCGGGTCGTATCGTAAGCCCCTTCCGCAGGGATGCGATGTCCGGCCACGAAATGATCGGGGGCAATCACCGCGTAGTCGCGGCGGCACAACTGGTCGAGCCACGCCTTGTCCGGATCGCCGCTCAGACCGGCCGTCTGTTCTTTGCCTTGGGCCGTCGTGCCGTGCAGGGCCACGATGCCCGGCGCCGTTCCCTCCCGCTTCAGAGGAATGCCCAGGTAGGCGTGCGCTCGCTCGTCCTGCTCGACGCCATAGCTCACCAGCAGCCGCCGGTAGATCCCTTCGACCACTACCGTTTCGTGGACTTGCAGGTCCAGCGGCGGCTTGGCCGGCTTGCGATCGTCGCGGATCAATTCCAGGTAGCGTTGTTGGAGCGTCTGGCGGTGGGCCCGCCAATCATCCCGAGTCCGGACGCCGTCGAGCAAGTCGTCCCAGGACGAGACGATGACGGGCGGATCGGAACGGACCCGCGCGGACGGCTCGGCGGCAAAGGTGGCTGCGGCGAACAGGAACAGCAACGAGAAATGGAGCGTCGGTCGCGCAACACGCATAGGTTTCTCCTCCACGATTCTCCGCAGACTGTTCGCAACAGCAGCAGATGGGGTCCGCCGAATCCGCATGGCTTGGCGCAGTCTAGCATATCCAAAATGCCCCTGCCACCACTGCGCCCTCGGCCGCCCCACTTGCCACACGATCGTGCCCACTGCACTCCGAGTTCGGTATCGCGCCCAGGAAGCGGATGTCGCGTGACGATGCTGGACCGATATCGGCGACTGCCGGACCGGAACGTGTCGTTCTGTCGGCCGAATTGCAGGGGGAGATCGAGGCGGCGTCGGAGGAATTGCCCGCTGCGTGGCGTGACGCGATCGTGCTGACCGGTGGTTCGGCGTGTTCGGCGGCAGCGAGCAAGTGTTCTCGTTCGAGATCGTCAACGGTGACGGAGCGTTGGCCCGCGTGACGTGGGTGTTTTCGGCGAAAAACCGTACCATCGCGCGCGGCGAACAGTCATGGGACCAAAATGCGGGCCGGGTGCCGGTGCGGTTGGCTGTGCCACCGGTGCGGGACGGCGTGATCTTTCCCGCCGAACTAAAGCTGGAGGTCTTCGGTCCGGGCAACGATCCCGTGGCCCGTTACGTCAAGCCGCTGTGGATCTTTCCCAACGACCCGTTCGCCGGTCGCACGGCGTGGTTGGCCGAGCAACGGATCGCCTTGTTCGATCCGGTGGGCCACACGCGCGAGGTGTTGGTCGAGGCCGGTGTGCCGCTGCGCGAGAGCCATCGCCTGGCGGTGCTGGATGAAGTCCGCGAGGGGCTGTTGCTGGTCGGGGAAGGCGTCTCGTTCCGCGAGCATCGCGGCTTGGCTGAATCGCTGCTGCGGCGCGCGGCCGCCGGCGTGGCGGTGCTGTGCCTGGCGCCGGCCGACGGCCAGTGGCCTGTGCCCGGGATGGAGGACGCTCCAGACCCGGCGGCGCGCCCGGTAAGTCTGATCTGGAAACGCGCCGGGACGATCCGTGATCTGGACAAGCGAATTGACGCCGACGGCTGGCCGCCGGACGGCGATTTCGTGGTGTCGGGAGTACGCTTGGTCGGCATCCGCGGCCAAGTGGCGGCCGACGTCCACGGGGACGGCGACGTCTGGCCGTGGTACGAGATCCGGTATCCAGGGCGGCGAGCGGCGTGCGTCGTGTGCGGGTTCGGAATCGTCGCTCATTGGGACGCCGGTCCCGCCCCTCGGTTTCTGCTGGCCCGGATCATGGAGTATCTTGCCGAGTAGGCATCCGCCCACGTAGACTGTTTCTTGGCAAGGCTCCACGTCCGACCGTGGCGATCCAAGTGACCGAGCGCCACGTCGGTCAGCGGACGATCGATCCGGCGGCCGAAACCGAGTTGGCGTTGTTCTGCCGCGAGTTGGGCTTTACGGTCGTCGACAACGCCCCGGGTAGCCGCGGAGAAGCCGACGTGCTGCTGACCGGCGAGGGGTTCAGCGAGTTCGCCGCCCGGCACGGTCAACTGGTTTCGGTTCGGGCACGCCTGGAATTGAAGGCCGTCGAACGCCGGACTGGTCGTGTTCTGGCCGTCGGCCGGCAGACGACGGTCGCGGTCGATTTGACCGAGCAGATCGCCGGCAAGACAGCGTTGCAGGAAGCCGCCGCGGAACTGGCGTCCCGCATCCTGCCGCAACTGGCCGAATCCGCGCGCGTGAAGGGAAAGAAAGCGAATTGACCGGATCGGAAGGACAAGAACCATGAGAAGGGGACCTCGGGCAGGTGTTTCTATGGCGATCCTTGGCCTGGCGATCCGGTGTGTGGTCGGGTGGTGCTTGATCGCGGTGACATGGGTGCAAGCGGATGACCACAACGAAACTCGACGATGGGCCGTCGTCGCCGCCGACGCCTCGCAAGACGGCGGCTTCGTGGACCTGCTGACTGCGGAGCTGTCAAAGGATGCGTCGTATCAGTTGGTCGAACGGGCAGATGTGGCCCGTATACTCAATGAACTTTCGCTGCAGGCCAGCGAGTTGGTTGATCCCCAGCGGGCGGTGAAGTTCGGACAGCTCGCATCGGCTGACGCGATCTTGATTGTCGAAAAGGCTGCCGAAGGCGACGAAGCATGGCGGTTTGCCCGGTTGGTCGAAACGAAGTCCGGCATCCAAATGTGGAGTGGCTTGGCGGCTCAAACCGATCGGGCTGACGACGTCCATCAAGTGCTCGTCAAGCAACTGCGTGCGGCACGGGACAAAATGGCGACGCAGGCAGCGCGGCATTACGTGGGGATTCTGGACGTGAAGGGCGAGGAACTCGATAAGACATCGGACATCTTTGCCAAAACCGTTCGATTGATGCTCGAACACGAACTGCAGCAGTCACCTCAGCTTGTGGTGCTGGAACGAGAGCAGGCCGTACGTCTGCTGCAGGAACGCGAATTGACCGGAATCGAAGTGGATCTCCGGACGGCGACCACGCTGATCGAGGGCGGAGTGAGCCGCCTTCCAAAGTCCGGCGAGCGGAAGATCGACCTGCGGTTTATCTCTCCCGTCAATGGCTCCGTCAAGAACCGATCCATCATTACTGCGGCAGATGATTGGGAACGTGTCCGTGACAGATTGCGCAAGGAATGTTCTGAAGCAATCGTCATGCCTGGGCGACTGACCACAAATTCGTCAGGGCCAGACGCGACCGCCAATGCCGATGAAGCGGCCTTGTTCCGGATTCGTTCTGAATGGCGAACTTCGCATCGAGAATCGGACGAAGCCGCGGCCCTGGCGGAGGTTGCTTTTGCCTTGGAACCGTCCACCGTCAACTGCGATCGCCTGACTTCGTGTTACGGCGGCTTGATCGCCGACTCGCGCCGCAGCACGATGGAACGATTGCAGGCGGCGCAGCGATATCATCAAGTCGCCGACTTCTACCTGAGGAGGGGACTTCGAGCTGATCCCAAAGATAGCAGCTACAAGTACAAGTTCATCTTTTATGACGACTACCGGCCATCGGAGATGGAAGCGGCGGAGAGACGGATCTTCGAAGACACTCGCCGTTTGCGACAAGCGACCTTCGAACGAGAGTTGGCCGAACGGCTCGGCAATGGTGGGGCCGCCGTGCGGTACTATGTCCAGCGTATCGAGAAGTCTTTGTACATGACCGATACGGCCGAAGAGTTCATGGGTGACCTGCGTGTTCTGATTACCAAACTGGATGGTGAGACCGCTGCGGGGCGTTTTGAACGAACGATGGCGAATGGTTCGTTCAAAACTTTCTTCGGCAATCTGCGGGAACAGATTCAATGGGCCGCGAAGGTAATTGCGGACCCCAAGATGCGACATTACGGTCTTCTCGCACTACCGGGTGATTGGGGTCCGGAAGGGATCCGGCCGCTGCTCGACTGGCTCGCACAGCACGAGGATCCCCGGACTCGGATGCTTGGGCACTACGGTCTGTGCGAGATGGACGGCGAAGTTGGCAATTCGGCAGCCCACGCGATTTTGGATACGTGGCTGACCGACCTGACGGAAAGAGACTCGGCAGGTCGCCTCACGTTTTCCGACGTGGTTGATCGGGCGATCGAGCGACTGCGTGCAGATGGACAATTCGCCGATTACGTCGACCGGCAGATTCTCGCTGCGGAGCGGTCCGGTCGCGTCGCCCCCTTCTGTCAGTGGAATTCGCTGGCGCATCTTTGCATGCTGAATCGGCATCCTCCGAAGACGACAGAATGGTGCGAACGCATCCAGCGGTTGCTCGACACGCACCGTGTGGTCGACGCGGCGGTGGCAAGGAAGGCCCAAGACCTCTCGCGCCTTCTGCAAATGAACCTGGACCGCAGATACGGGCGAGGCGATTTCGCACCGAAGACCGATGCCGGCTGGGAAGGCTATTCCGTAAAGCGGCTGGCTGTCCGCGGTGCAACGCCTCACCTGAAGTATCTTCTGAGGGTGGCCGTCGATCACGAACCGGACTGCGAACGCCCCATCGTCGCCGCGTGGCGGACGGCACAACAAGCGGGCAAGTCGCTGCTGGATGGGAGTTACATCGTGGTGACTCGCATGGGGAAGTACGGAGGGGAAGTCGTCGAGGTGGGGCGTTTTCACAAGCCTGGATTCAGCGTCACTTCGATGACCGTCGGCGGCGACAATATGTATCTCGGCGAACGGACGCTGGGGGTCGCGGAGGTAAGTCCCCAGGGCGTGCGATTTTTCGGCCAGCAACAGGGATTGCCGCAATCACAAGTCGAATGCTTAGCCTGGTTGAAGCCCTACCTGTACATCGCTTACATCGGAGCCATCGGCCGACTCGATCCGCAGTCCGGTGATTTTTGTCTGTTAGCTTCCAGCCGCACCGTCCAGCCGCAGAACTCCCTGGATAGCGGAACGAACTACGAGGTCCGATCGCTCCTTTCCGATCCAGAGAACGATTGTGTTTGGGTCTGTATCTACGAGCCGGTAATCGGCCCAGCGCGCAGCGGTATCTGGAAGTACACGCCTGGAAACGAGGGATTCCATCATCTCCACAAGGATGTCGTGTGTTACATCGCCCGCGCGGACGAGGGACTGTTTCTGCTTTCGCCGAAACCACGAACCACGCACGACTACTGGAGAATCTTCCATACAGACACCGAGACCTGCCGCACGCTGGACGGTATTGGATGGTCTATTGACAGCGGGATTCAGCAACCGCCCGGCTGGGCCTACTTGGATGGCGGCGTCATCGGCGGTAACGGTCGGATCCACAGACCGGACGGAAAGAACTACCAGATCGACGGTGGCCTCTGGGCGCAGCCGATCGATCGCCTGGGGCGCGGGCTGGTCGCGGTCTGCTTCGAGAAACGCGCCTTCTGGTATATCGAACCCAAAGCGGAATAATTGGCCAGAGTCGCTACTTGGGCCCAGTAACTCCCCGTACAGGTGCCTCTTACGGGGGTGGGGCTATTGACTAGCGTCGAAAAGAACGAAAGGTGGTTATTGTGGCAGACGTGCTTTACGCCATCC
>Ga0351870_1007_pt1 | contig 118824 bp, 75 predicted proteins | sample TotcelFGM3001M11_FD_206785 | JGI IMG/M metagenome (GOLD analysis project Ga0351870, IMG submission 206785) | Enriched cells from coal bed in the Powder River Basin, Montana, United States - Total cells FGM rep2 HSBNCT.FGM.300.1.M11 ... | reverse complement strand
CGCCCTTGCCCGACGAAGTGCAAGGCGTCGGGGGCGCGGGCGAACAGCTCTAGCATGGCCGGAAAACCCGACGTTCTCGGTTTCTTGAACCGATAGAATTGCTGCCGCCCGCCCTCTCTCTCCTGGCTTTGATAGACGCCGTCGCGGACAAAACGCCAGAACGACTCGACGAAGGCTCCGGACAGCGACTCCAGGCACAACACAATATCCAGATCCTTCGTGACGCGGAAGGTTTGGGCCGCTGCTTGCATCGCCAGGTCACAAGCCGCTCCGCCGATCAGCACATACTGATCCGTGAATCCCTTGAAGTGGTCGGCAAAGCGGGCGAGTCCTTCTACCATGGCAAGGTCTCCAGCAACTCGTTAAGCGCCGCTTCGATCCGCTCGTCGGACGTTTCTCGGAGCGAAAGATACAACGACAGGCGGTCGACGAAATCGTCCCCGGCCAGAATCAGCGGGTCATACGACCAAACCTCAACCGTGATCGTATCGGCGTCGCTTGGGTTTGCGGGTTTCAAATCCAGGGACGCTTGAACCATTCGCCAGCGTGCGGCGGTCATCGCCACGGTCTCCTGGGGTCCTGCGGCCAGCATCGTGTAATGGGACAGGGCCGAAAGCCCCGCGGTGACCCCGCCGATGGGCTTGTTCGGGCGACTCACGTGGCAGCGTTTGGTAGCTGGATCGCGCAGAAACGGCAAGGCCTCGTTCCAGACTCGCTGACGGTCGTCGCCAATTGTGAGCAGGCGATTCCGGCCGGCGGTCTCCGTCCGGGCAAATGGCCGGTCCTGCAGTTCCCAAAAGACACGACTCATCGACATCTTCGAGTACCCCAGGCGTTTTGCCAGTTCGTTGGGTGACAACTGACCGGCCGGAGCTCGTAACAGAAGATACAGCAGCACCAACTGAGCGGCCGGACTGAATCTCTGTGGTGCCTCGCGGAGCTGGCGATAGAACTCACGCAGGTCGATCCCAAAGGACGGCAGATAAAGCTGATTGCCCGGGACGATGAACGGCACCCGCTGGTCGATCAATCGTCTCCGCTGGTAGCCCGCGACCCGATCACGAACATAAATCACCTCACCGGGAAACTTGGCGAGTAGTTGTTCGGTGTGCTTGCGAATCGTCGCCGGCGCGACTTCACCGTTGCCCCGATCCACAATAGCCAGACACTCGCGGCCGAGGAGTTCGAGCAGGTAGAACTCGTAGGCCCGTTTGAGGAAAATCGGCAGGCGGTCACGGTGGGCCCAGGGACGCACTGCCGCGCGTACGCCAAGGATTTCGTTCAGGTAGTCCGTAATTTGTGCGGGTTGAGCAACCATGTTCGAATAACTCCTGTATTGCACTGTAACACACCTCAAGTTACCGAGCAAGCATCAAGTTACGATTCTCCCAAGCGCTCGGAGTGCCCTTGTCATTGTGGGGCGTTGACGCATTGGTCTGCACGAACGCCACCCGGTTCGGCGGCGTCCGGCAGGCTTGGTCGGCGATGCCTATTCTGCGGCACGAACCACCCGGTGGCCGGTGACCGCGCAGCCCGATTCCGTCAGCCGCATCTGCCAGCGGCTGGACGAGGCCGAGTCGTCGATCTGGTCGAGCAAGCCCCGGTTTTCCTCTTGGCGGGTCAGGCGGGCGAATTTCTCCCGGAGCGGATGGTCGGCGGGCAGGAACTGCTCTTTGCGAAACAACAGCGGCGGGTCTTGCCAACTGGAGTAGTCGAAAAAGTCGATCCCCAGCGTGGGCAGCGTGACTTTGACGCGGAGCCGTAGTGGCGGGTGGGGCTTTTCGTCGAATTCCGGATAGGCGATGTAGCTGACCTTGCCGGAAAAACGATGCAGCTTGATCAGGTTGGCTTCGTCGATGTCGCCGACCAGCGCTCGGGCACAGCCTTCGTAGATCCGCAACAGCGGCGGGAGCTGGTCCAACGCGGTCCGGTGGACGATCAGCGCGTTGTCCACCAGTTTGCCGATCCCCGCTCGCTGGCACGCGGCGTCGATCGCGGCGGGATCGCCGGCGCGAAACAGCAACGTGTCTGCGCGCGCACAGGCTTGGCTGTAGCTGCCCAAAAACGCTTTGACGTCCCGCTGGATGCCGGTGGGCAGCTGCGAAATCTTGGGACGGCGGCCAAAGCGGGACAAGGCCAGGTAGACGAGTAGGTCCTCGGTACGCCGCTGAGCGATGTCGGCCCAAGGTTCGTCCTCGGTGACTCGCCGAACCAGAGTAACGGCCTTGTTCAGCGAGCCGAATCGCGCGATGACCTCGGCCGACTGAGCAAATTCCTCGGGCCCGGGTAACCGTCCAAGCTGCGTCAGCGCCGCCATCAGCGGTTCGAGCAGATCCAGATTCTGCTCGAATCGCAATTCGGAGATGCGTTTCCGCGGAACCGCAATCCGGCGGCGATAGCGGGTCGCCAGGAACTGCTGCTTCGCCGCCTCGTCCTTGAAAATGTAAAAGACGCCCGGAGCGGCCGGGATCGCGTCGGCTTCGAGCTGCTCCTCGATGTACGCGCGCAGCTCGTTCTGGGTGTAGTACTTCTGGAACGTTCCCCGCGACGTGAGCACGCCATCGCCGAAGGGCGCGTGTTCCTTGTCGGGTGCCGCAAATTCGATCTGCGCGGCGACCACCAGCAGCTTGTTGCTCAGCGCCCACGCCGCTCGGACGGCTTCGTCGCGCTGCCGGGGGTCCTCGATGACGTTGATCACGTACCCGATATTCACGACGTCCGCCGGCTGCTTTTCGCCGTCGGCCCGAAACGCCGGGTCCCAGCCATCGCAGGGGATCCCGGAGCCACGCAGCAGCTCGATGTCCTGTCCGTGCCCACACCCATAGTCGAAAACCGATGTTTCGACGTGAATCAGACCATCGCGCAACAGGCATTTGATCGGCAGCGAATAGCTCGGCCGACGAATTGCTGTCTTGTGCCGGGCGATTTCCGGTTCCCCAATTCTCCGGGCTCCTATTCTGTCAATTGTGTACATCCTGTCTTGCTTTCCACAACAATTCGTGCAGGTTGGTTTTCTCCGAAGTCGCCTGAGTGGGACAATCTGGACAGGATGAACAGGATCGACGAAATTGAAATGACTCGCAACGGGAGTTCGGTTTTTGTAGCTTCCAGTATCGCGGCTGCCTATGCTGCGAGCAAGGGCGGAAGGCGGAGGACGGAGGACGGAAGTCTGGCGACTTCCGCTACGGCAAGATCGAGCATCGAAACAACATGAGGAGTCCCGGCATGGCGGGCTGCGACAGATCAGGACCGGGCAATGCGGCACGGAATGTACCGCTCCCCAAGCGGTCCAAGAGGTATGGCGTTGGAAAGGAAATCGGCGGAGCTGTCTACGTTCACCGAAAGTACGAGCGTGTGTTCGGCTTGGCGCTCGAAGCAGCACGCCGGTATCTGCCACCGGATTTTCCCTACACCGTCGTCAAGCTCAACCTGGCGAACGAGTCGTTTTCGTTCATTGAGGTCGCGGATTTCGACACCGCTTCTGAGCCGACGATCGGCACGGTGATCGTTGTCAAGACAGACGGTTCCTGCCGGCGGATGCGGCCGCTGATCGACCCGTTCATTTACCACCACAAGTGGTTGTTCGTGGCAGATGACTACGACGGGTTCGACGTCGAGGAAAGCAAGGCGAGGTCTCGAGCGTGGATGGCTTTAACCGACATTGACCGAACGAGAATCGGAAAGAGGAGTTACTGGCAAAGCAAAGTGGTCCCCCGGCTGCATTCGGAAGCAACGATGTAGCGACCCGACCGCGCCATCCTGCACACCCACCTCCGCTGGCGCCAGCTCGACTGGGGCATCGTCTCCCATTTCGCAAAACCACCGCCGACCTCTGCTTCGTTCGCCGACCGCTTCATGCAAACACGTTTTCTCCAGCAGATTCAGGGAGGCCAACAGATGGAACGGATGGAGAATGAAATCACAATTCCAATCTTCTGGAGAACCTGGCAAATACCCCGGTCGAACGGTAGCTTTTTTCGCCCAAAGTATGGTAATCTGGCCGGCGTTTCGGGCTCCTGGGGACGATCTCGCCGCCAAGAAAAAAAGACGCCCCCTTGCCAGCAAGGGGACGCCTTTCGGTTTGACCAGACCGAGAATTCCTGCTCAACAACTCATTCGGCTTTTCAGCCGCACGATTTGCCAAAGCAACGTTTGACTGGGCAGGTGGGCGTCGGGCAGCACACCGTCACCGGAACCTGCTCGCAGATCACCTTGGGCACGCATCGCGTGACCGTGTAAGGCACCTGGCGGCAGATCGTCTTGGGCACCTGGATCGTCTTGGTATAGTGAACCGGGGTGCAGACCGTGTACGGCACCTGCTTGGTGCGGCATTCCTGCACCATGCGGCAGACCGTGTACGGCACCTGTTTGGTGCGGCATTCCTGCACCATGCGGCAGACGCGGTAGGTGTAGGTCTTGGTACGGGTCTCGGGGACCATGCGGCAGACCGTGTACGGCACCTGCTTGGTGCGGCATTCCTGCACCATGTGGCAGACGCGGTAGGTGTAGGTCTTGGTGCGGGTCTCGGGGACCATGCGGCAGACCGTGTACGGCACTTGCTTGGTATGGCACTCTTGCACCATGCGGCAAACGCGGTAGGTGCAGACCTTGGTGCGGGTCTCGGGGACCATGCGGCAGACCGTGTACGGCACCTGCTTGGTGCGGCATTCCTGCACCATGCGGCAGACTTGGTAGGTACAGGTCTTGGTCCGCTGTTCGGTGACCCAGCGGCAGACCGTGACCGGCACCTGCTTCTTGACCACGCACCGCTCGTAGCGGACGCAATTGATCGTCTTTTCACAGACTTGCGGCACCCAGACGCGTTTGCAGATCATCCGCGGCGCGCACCCGCATTTCGCTTCGCACCCGCAGCCCTTCTGCGCCGCGCCGCAGGGATCCTCGATCATGCAGGTTTCCCACCGGCCGCTGCGCACTTGAATCGTCTTGGTGTAATGCACCGGGGTACAGACGACCTCGCAGACCTCTTTCATGACCGTCTCGTAAACCGGCACACAGACGTTGTAGCAGATTGTCCGCGTCTTGGTTTCCCAAACGGGCCTGCTGACCGTGTAATTCACCGTCCGGTAGCAGGTCTCGTAAACGGGCTTGCAGACCGTGTAGCAGATTTCCTTGGTCTTGGTTTCCCAGACAGGCTTGCTGACCGTGTAATTCACGGTTCGGTAGTGGGTTTCGTACACCGGCTTGTTGACCGTGTAGCAGACCTCCTTGGTCTTGGTTTCCCAAACGGGCCTGCTGACCGTGTAATTCACCGTCCGATAGCAGGTTTCGTACACCGGCCGGCACACCGTGTAGCAGATTTCCTTGGTCCTGGTTTCCCAAACCGGTTTGGAGACGGTGTAGTTGACCGTTCGGTAGCAGGTTTCGTACACCGGCCGGCTGACCGTATAGTTCACCGTCCGGTAACGGGTTTCGGAAACGTACTTGACACAGTTGATCGTGCGGGTCTCGCAGACCGTTTCCCGAACCGTGCGATAGCACGTGAATTGCTGCTTCTCGTAGACCACCTTGCGGCAGGTCTTCATCACCGTGTGGCACTGTGGCTTTTGAGTACACGATTCGGCCACCTCGACGCCGCAACCGGCTTTTTGATAACAGGCAGCACCCAGATAGGCGGCACTTGCCGTGTTCGTGTAAGCGGCGACGATCAGCACGGCTGCCGCCGCCACGCCATACCTAGTCTTCATTGCGCGATCTCCTTGCTTGGCAAGCTTGAACGGGTTCTTGGGTCTGGTCAGACACTTTTCCTGATACGGGACGCATCTTTCCGGCAGTCCCCGTCCTTACTTCGTAGTCCATTCCCTTGGCGGATCGTGCGAGCGACCGCTGGGCTCTTACCCGCGATTCCTGGGACTTCGCCTGGGATTCTGTTAATTCAGGCAAACTACTACGTTCATGGCGGCCAGTAAAAATGCGTTCTATGCGATATATACATCGTCATTAGCGATCCGCTGAAATAATGATTATTGGCCTGCGCATGGGTATTGCGTAGGACGATCCGTCCGTAATGAACGCAGCACATTGGAAGCCTTTGCCGGTTAGGTAGAACGCGAGTTCTGCTTGCGAAATCCGTTTAACCGTTGGCATGCGTACAAGCCGCAAAGATTTACATCGGAAACATTCGGCCGCATCTGGAACGCTTTCCGTGAAATCCGTGACAGGTCCTGCCGCTGGCCCCCCTTTGCCAATCCCGTCACAGGCTTTACACTACACAAGAAATCTGGCTGGTTTTTGTTTTCTTGCGACAAAGAGGTGAGCAAATGGCAGATTCCGTTTTCAAAAAGGTCGAAATCGTGGGCACGTCCGGCAATTCCATCGAAGACGCCGTGGCCAATGCCATCGCCAAAGCATCGGAGACGATGACGGGACTCAGCTGGTTCGAGGTGATCGAGCAGCGTGGAGCGATCGCCGAAGGCAAGGTGAAGCAGTACCAGGTCACCATTCGAATTGGCTGCAAAGTGGATTGACGACCGGTCGATCCTCAGGCCGCACGGCGATTCGCTGGATATTTCGGGGCGGATCGCATACCGTCCGTCCAGACGGTGGGGCGGAGAAAATCGTGCCCACACAGATAGCAGCGGACGCGAATGAGTAAAGGTCGGATAAGCAGTTCCAGCCGGCTGTCATCATGTTGACTGCGGCGCAGTTTCGTCGATCCGCATCGTGGGCATTTCATGGCCGTTGTCCCCTCCGTGGTATGCGGGCGGCGTTTGCTTCGTGTGGCGTGAAACGAGCTGCAAGCAGCTTCCGTGCCGTCCATTGCCGTTGATCGGCACTCGATCACCGTCCATTCAGGTTTTGGCCGTCTCGTCCCGCAACCGATATCATTCCTACAGAAGGTAACATGGCCAAATACGTGGTTCGCTATGGCGTGATGCGTCACTTGGCGGTACTTTCCACCCGGGGCGGAACGGTCTTCGAGCGTGGCGCGAAAGTGATTGCCCGGACCAACCGCGGGCTGGAGGTCGGGGAGGTGTTGTGCGAAGCGAGTTCAAAAAGACTCGAAGATTCGGAAATCACGACCGAAGGCCAAATCCTCCGCGAAATGACGCCTGAAGACTCGAACGAACAGGCTCATATCGAAGCTTCCGCCAGGCACGAGTTTGGCATCTGTCGCCAGCACGTGGATGAACTGGCTTTGCAGATGCAGATGGTAGATATCGAGCATTTGTTCGGCGGCGAGCGAATTGTCGTGTACTACTTGGCCGAAGGACGGATTGATTTTCGGGAATTGGTCAAGCGTTTGGCGAGCGAGTTTCAGACCCGTATCGAGATGCGGCAGATCGGCGTGCGAGATGAAGCCAAGTTGTTGGCCGATTATGGCGACTGTGGCAAGCCGGTATGTTGCAACACGCATCTGATCGAGATGCCTCCGGTTTCGATGAAAATGGCCAAATTGCAGAAGGCGACGCTGGACCCGACGAAAATCTCGGGGCGTTGCGGCCGCCTGAAGTGTTGTTTGCGTTACGAATACGACACGTATATTGAACTGCAGCGCGAGTTGCCCCCGATCGGTTCCGAAGTGAATCTCGAAAAAGGCATAGCGCGAGTTATCGGTCAGGAAATCCTTGCTCAGCAACTGCTCGTCGAATACGAAGACAACCGACGTGCGTTGGTCGATGTGGCGGAGGTGGTATCCGTGAATCGACGTGGCGGGAAAGGCCGGAGCGGCAATTGACGGTAGGGCTCATGTCGGCAGAAGAACATCCTTTGTTGCAGTTACTCAAGCGGGATACTCGCTACCGTTTGGAAGCGTACCAGTTCGTGCGCGAAGGGCTGGACTTTGCGCAACGCACCTTGGGGATGGGCGTTGCACGTCCGTTGCGGCGCGGGGAGAGGCCGCCACCGGAATCCCATTTGACCGGCCAGGAGTTGTGCGAAGCCCTGCGTCAGTTCGCTTTGGACCAATATGGATTCATGGCCAAATGGGTCTTGAACAGCTGGGGGATCTGCGGTACCAGTGACTTTGGCGAACTTGTTTACAACATGATCGCGGTGAACTTGATGCGAAAGTCGAAAACGGATCGCCGCGAGGACTTTGACGGTGTCTTCGACTTTGAAGAGGCTTTCGTACGCCAGTTTCACATCGACTTGACGGAATGAATCAGACCGGCATGGGCAGACGCGGGGCGAACAAGCTGACAGGCACGGGAAACGGGGCGATGGATCGCACTGTGCCAGGTTCGCCGTCTTCCCGGATGCCCGCCAAGTTCCCCGTCCAGCCGCGGCGCGGTAATCGCCTGGTTCTGGCCGTCAGTGGGGTGTGCTTTCTCGTCTGGCTGACAGCGTTGGCGTGGCTGGCGTTTTTCTAAAAGAGTTTCTTCGGCGACAAGGAGGTCGCAATGGCTTGGCTTCTCTTGATCTGGGCGGCATCGCCGTCCGATGGTTTACCCGCCGCGGACACGCTGGTGGTCTGTCCTCCCGCTTTCGTCGCGCCGCTCGAGCCCTGGATCGCTCATCGGAGTCGGCAGGGGCACCGCGTTCAAGTTCTTACGGAGGCGACGTCGGCCGAGTCGATTCGAGCGGCGATCCGGGATCACGCCCGACAGGGAATGCTGAAATACGTCTTGCTGGCCGGCGACGCCAGGCCGACCAGCCCGGGCGAGAATTCGCCGTTGGCATTTGGGGCCGTGCCCACCGGCTTGGTTTCCGCACGCGTGAATATCCGCTGGGGCTCGGAACCCGAGATCGCCACCGACAACGGGTACGCCGACCTGGACGATGACGGTTTGCCCGAGCTGGCCATCGGGCGTCTGCCCGCGGTCACGCCGGACGAACTGCAGGCCCAGGTGCGGAAGATCCTGGCCTACGAGACGGCCTTGGACGGCGGCTCTTGGCAACGGCAAATCAATTTGGTTGCCGGCCTTGGCAGCTTTGGTTCCCTGACCGACAGCGTGCTGGAGATGGCCACCAAGAAATTCCTGACCGCGGGAATTCCCGCGGCCTATCAGACGAGCATGACCTATGCCAACTGGGCGAGCCCCTACTGCCCCGATCCACGGCGATTCCGCGACACGGCGCTGGGGCGGCTGAACGAAGGCTGCTTGTTTTGGATTTACCTCGGCCACGCCCAGCACAGCTATTTGGAACCGATGCGTGTTCCCGGCGGCATCTTTCCGGTTTTGGACACACGAGACGCCGCGCGGCTGGACGCGGCCAGCGGGCTGCCCATCGCCTTGCTGTTGACCTGTTATGCCGGGGCGTTTGACCGAGCGGAGGAGTGCCTGGCCGAGTCGATGGTGCGGGCCGCAGGCGGCCCGGTGGCCGCGATTTGCGGATCGCGGGTGACCATGCCTTACGGGATGGCCGTGCTGGGTGATGCGCTGATGGACGAGTACTTTGTCCAGCGGCGACCGACGCTGGGCCAGTTGCTGTTGGCGGCCAAACGGCGGATGGGTCCGGACGAAAACGAGAATCCTCGCCGCCAGTTGCTGGACGGCATCGCCGCGGCGCTCAGTCCGGCGGCCGATCAGTTGGCCGAAGAACGCCTCGAGCACGTCGCCCTGTTCAACCTGCTGGGCGACCCGTTACTGCGACTGCCGCAGCCGAACGGGATCGAACTGCAGACGGCCGAAACCGTTCGTGGCGGCCAGGTACTGAAGATCGCCGGTCGCTGCGAACTGGCCGGCGACGGCTGGATCGAACTGGTTTGCCGTCGAGATCGCATGCGCACCGGCCCGACGGCCCGCCGTCAATTCGTGCCCACGCACGAGTTTCTGCAATCCTTCCAGGACACGTACTGCCAAGCCAACGACACGGTATGGATCGCGCAGCGCTTCACCTCCAATGGCGGCGATTTCGAACTCCAGCTGGACGTCCCGCCGGAGAGCAACGGTCCGTGTCACGTGCGGGCCTGGGTGGCGACTGCGCAGCACGTGGCCCTCGGCGCCGCCGACGTGTTCGTGTACCTCGCCTCAGAAAACCGGCAGCCGGTGTACCGCGAAGCCGCGCGACCTGAGGAACGGATATCCCGATAAGCGGCTTGATCGTGTCTCGGACAAGGTGAGCCGCAAGGCGCTAGCCGCGGGTTTTTCGCGGGTATGCGTGGCCGGGCGTCACCGGCGGCTAGCGCCTTGCCGCTCAGAGTAAGTGGCATGGTGCTCCGTCCATCCTTGGGATCATGGGGGAGAATCAGGATTTCAAGAGCCGTCGCGACGCGTGACGGCGGCGGAAAACCAGAGGCCTGCTTCCCATGATACGGCGGAAGGTCCGCGAAAAATGGCTGTGGTCGTAGAATCCGGTCGCCAGAGCGATCTGGGTCACCTGATCGTCCGTCTCGACCAGCAGTTGACTGGCGGCACGAATCCGCACGCGCAGCAGGTATTCGCGCGGCGACGAGCCGAACAGACGCTGAAATTGCCGGTCGAATTGACTGCGAGACAGGCCCACTTCGGCGGCTAGTCCGCCAATGGTCAAGGGCTCGGCATATTGCTGGTGGATCATCTGGACCGCGCCCGCGATCCGTCCGAGCGTCGCCGTCGGTGCGGGTTGCCCGCGGATCTCCCGGTGAATGCCAGCCAACCCGATGATGCGGCCCCGGCGGTCTCGAAGCGGCACTTTGCTGTAGATGATCAGCGCGGGATTCCCTTTTTCCGGCGCGGGACAGATCGCATTGATGATCGGCTGGCCTGTTTCCATCACCCGCCGGTCCTGCTGCAGATAGATCGCCATCAGGTCATCGGAAAAGAACTCGTAGCCCTGCTTGCCGAGTGTTTCCGCTTCCGCCTCGACGCCGCAGACTTCCACGGCTCGCGCGTTGTTCATCACGAACCGGGACTGACGGTCCTTGACGAAAAAGGCGACGTCAGGCAGCAGGTCCAGCAATTCTTGAAACGGGCTCCAGTCGCCGACGCGGCCCAAGAACTCGCGTTTGAACTTTTCTGGATTCATGCGTCATTTGTACACGCCACGAACACGTTTGTGCAAGCCGGCGCGGTTCGCTTTGCAGACAATTTCTGTCATTTGAATCCCGAGGTTGCCATGCAAACCGAGCCGCTGTATCAACAACGCTTGACGCGTTACGTGACCGCGATGCGGAACGAAAAGCCGGACTGTATCCCGATCCGGCCTTTTGTCGCCGAGTTTACGGCAAAGTACGCCGGGTACACGTGTCAGCAGGTCGTGCACGATTATCGCTATGCGTTCGCTGCGGCCCTGCGTTGTGCCCGCGATTTCGACTGGGACGCCGTGGTGCCCAACATGGTTGCGGCCTGGACCGGCATGGCCCAGGCCGCCGGATTGCGTTATTACGGCATCCCGGGCATCGGCTTGCCTCACGACATGGGCTTTAACTACATCGAGCCGCCCGAAGAGCAGGCCTTTATGCGCGAGGACGAGTACGACCTGCTGATCGCCGATCCGACCGGGTTTCTCTACAGCGTCTGGTTGCCGCGCGTGTCCAGCGAGATCTGCCGGCCCGGCGAGCCGGCGACGTACCGCGGCATCCTGGCGCTGGTCAAGAGTGCGATGGCCATGCGGCAGTATTTCGACGCCTTCGGCCCTCACATCCAGCAGCTACGTGAACAGTGCGGCGTGGTGCCCGCCATCGCGGGCATCTTCAAGGCTCCGCTGGACATCATCGCCGACAAACTGCGGGGCTACATCGGCTTGACGATGGACATGGTCACGCAGCCCGACAAGGTGCTTGCGGCCTGTGAAGCGCTCATGCCGCACCTGTACCACGTGGGCTTGACCACTTCCGATCCCGAGCGGCGCCTGCCGATCGGCTTCTGGATGCATCGCGGTTGTGTGCCCTTCGTCACGCCGCAGCAGTTCGAGTCGCACTACTGGCCCACGCTCCGACCGATTATCGAGGAGTTTTGGAAACAGGGACGGCAAACGCTGTTCTATGCCGAGGGGCAATGGCGTTACCATTTCGACGCCTTTCGCCAGTTGCCCGACCGCAGCATCGTGTTTCATTGCGACCGGGACGATTTGTTCGAGGTGCATCGCCGGCTGCACGACAAATTCGCCATCAGCGGCGGCATCCCGAACGTCATGCTCAGTTTCGGCCAACCGGACGAGGTCCGTGACTTCTGCACCCGGGTGATCCGTGAGGTCGCCTGCGAGGGCGGGTATATCATGGACGCCGGCGCCATCATGCAGAACGACACCAGTATCGAGAATCTGCGCGTGATGACCGAGACCTGCCGAGAGCTGGGCGTGTACTCGGCCGGCAGCTATGCGCCGCCCACGGCCACGCCCCCGGCGGACGGGCCCGAGACGGAACAGGTTCGCGCCGGACTCGCCGGTTTGGCGGGCCGGTCTGCACCCGGCATCCCCCCCGGCATCTGCTGGCCGTGGCCCGAGAAAGCACGCGAGTTGCCGGAGGTAACCGGCGACCCCGATCTGGTTCGCGACATCTGGAACGAAATCGAAGGACTGGCCAGCACCTACATCTGGCAGTTGCTGTTGGCATTTTAGGGTCGAGCCGCTTCCGTCGGTGACGCTGGCGATCGTGTCGGCACGTGTCTCCAGACGCCGCAGGAACCGCTGACCGAGACTCCCTTTTCCCGGCTTCCTGCGGGGAGCTTGGGAACACGAGGCGGCACGAGCCGAGGTCCGCGGATGATCGAATGTGATGCATACCGAGCGGTATGCAATCATTACAGTCTGCCGTCGATCAGCTAGTTTTTTGGTGTTTTTTGTTGACAAATAGTGTACCAACTGGTATCTTTCGGCGATCGAAACGCTGGATTCCCGAGCGGAGTCTGCCTTGGAGTATTGCTCCCCGGTCAACGCACCACGATGGTTTCAACGTCATGCCGCGAGTCGCCCCGGAAATGCCAGACCGTCTGGCGCGATGTGCTTTTGAGGTTTTCGCCGAGCGAGGATTTCGCGATGCGTCCGTCCAGGACATCGCCGCTCGGGCAGGCGTCACCAAGGGCAGTTTCTACAGCCATTACCGCTCGAAGCAGGAGATCATCCTGGCGGCTTGTAACCACTACTACCGCACGTACCAACAGCGCGTTCATGCCCAGCTGGCAACGCTGGACGACCCGTTAGAGCGATTACGAAGCGTGCTGGAGTATGCGGTACGTACCTGTGTGATCGATCGCCAGACGCGGGTGTTCACCACGAAAGTCTTTGCGTTGTCATTACAGGACGACGCGGTCCGCGCAGGCTGGGCGCAGTTTTACGACACGGTCCGGCAGCAGTATCTCGGGCTGGTACATGCCGCCGTCGCCGCCGGTCAGTTGCAGTCGCCCCAACCGGAAGCGGCGGTCAATCTGATGCTGGCGGCGATCGAGGGGGTCAAGCTTCGCGCAGTCTTCGAGCCTCAGATCGCCGCGCCGGACGAACGGGCTTCGATTGTCGAGGGACTGCTCGGCATCCTGGGATCTGTACCACAAACCGCCATGAGGTAATGCCATGAGAATCGGCTTCCACACCGACGCCTTCAATTCGGCCTATTGGAATTTCGAGAAGTGTCTTCAGTGGGCGCAGGAGCATGACGTGCATTTCATCGAATGCGGTCCGATCGACGGCGTGAGTTGGATCCACGGATTGGGTTATCAGCCGCACGTCTCCCTGGTGCAAGACCCGCTTCTGCTGCGGCGGAAGATGGAACGTTACGGGGTACGGTTTTCCCAGCTGGACGCCGCCTATCCGCTGTCCGGCAAGGACGGCCCGCTGTACGGCGTTCCGTACGTGCTGAAGTCGATCCCCTGGGCCAAGCACGCCGGCTGCGAGCGGATTGCCACCACGGATGGCTTGCACCAGCCCGAGGATCTGTCCGACGACGAGGCGATGGAAATGATGAAACGGAGTTACGCTCAGATCCTGGAGGTGGCCGAGGCGTATGAAATCACCGTGAACATCGAGGTCCACGGCTATTTCACCACGAATCCCGACATGCTGGAACGGATGCTGCATTTCTGCGATTCGCCCTTTCTGCGGCTGAACCTGGACACCGGCAACTCGTTCATTGCCGGCCGGGATCCGGTGGCTTTTTGCCAGCGGCTGAAGGACTACGTCAACCATGTGCATATCAAAGATGTGAGCGCCTCGCTGGCTGCCGCGGTGCGTGGCGAACAGACCGGCATTGCGGTCAGCCAGTGCGCCATTGGCGAAGGCGTGAATGCCGACAACATCCGCGGCGTGTTGGAGATCCTCCGCGAGCGAGGTTATGACGGCGTGCTGAGCATGGAATGCGAGGGCCAGGGTGGGCCGATGATCGCGCATTCGCTGGCCTGGCTGCGAACGACGCTGCAAGAACTACAGATCCCCGAACAGAAATCCTGAGTCCCTGTCCCTGACGAGTGAGGAGCCTTTCGATGACCCGAAGCGAATCTGGAACCCCCGGTTCTCTATCCCGGCGACAATTCCTCCAGCGATCCGGAGCCGCGGCGATCGCGGCCCCGGCCTTGAGTTTGACACGTAGCGTTCATGCCGCGGGCAGCGACATCATCCGCGTCGGCTTGGTGGGCTGTGGGGGCCGCGGTACCGGCGCCGCCGCCCAAGCCATGCAGGCTGACCCCGGCGTGCGGCTGGTGGCGATGGCCGACGTGTTCGCCAACCGCGTCCAGGGCAGCCGCAACGCGTTGAAACAACAGCGGCCCGAGCAGACGCTGGTCGACGACGATCACTGCTTTGCCGGTCTGGACGCTTACAAGCAGGTCGTCGAAGCGGTCGACGTCGTGTTGATCGCCAACGCGGCCAAGTTTCATCCGGTCCAGATGGCGGCCGCCATCGAGGCCGGCAAGCATGTGTTTGTCGAGAAGCCCCACGCCATCGATCCGGCCGGTATCCACGTCGTTGCGGGCGCTTGCGAACTGGCCAAACAGAAGAAGCTGGGCGTGCTGTCCGGACTACACAGCCGTTTTCAGGCCAACATCCGGGAAACGGTGCGACGGATTCACGACGGTCAGATCGGCGAGATTGTGGCGATCGAAGAAAACTTCCTCCGCGGCCCGTACGGCAACACGACGCGCTCGCCGAACATGACGGAACTCGAGAATCAGTACGCCAATCAATACCGCTTCTCGTGGCTCTGTGGCGACGACGTCACGCAGTCGCTGGTGCATAACCTGGACCGCGCCACCTGGGCGCTGGGCGAGACACCGCCGGTACGTTGCCACGGACTCGGCGGCCGCTCGGGGGCACAGAACTTGCTAGGCGACGTGTTCGATAACCACTCGGTGGTCTACCACTACGCCAACGGAGTGCGGATGTACGCGCTTTGCCGCACGGCTTTGAACTGCTACGGCGAGTACTCCAGCATCGTTATGGGCAGCAAGGGGATCGCCTTCCCCATGGAGGGGCGGATTACCGGCGAGACCCCGTGGCGTTTCGAGGGTTCGGTGCCGAATCCTCATCAGGCGGAGCAAACCGAGTTCTTTGCATCGCTCCGGGAGGGGAAGCCCCTGCATTGCGGCGATTACATGTCCCGCAGCACGCTGGTGGCCATCATGGGCCAGCTTTCCTGCTATAGCGGCAAGGAGATCAGCTGGGAACAGGCGAGCAAGTCGGACTATTTCCTTCCGCCTGCGGCGGCTGCGTGTACCTGGGACATGGCGCCGCCGACTCAGCCCGACGAAAACGGCGTCTATCCCGTTTGCGCCGTGCCCGGCTTTACCACCAACGCCTGACGGCCGTCGGCAAGGCATCAGGCATGTCGTCAGACCGCGTCTCCGGCGGTATTTCGTGTACCGCCGGATGCCAATACGATCGAAGCTTCCCGTCATAACCAAGGGCTGCTTGAACGATGGTTTCTGGTGTCGGTTTTCTCAATCATTTTCCTGTTCTTGGGAGGGTGTCATGCCTGCAAAGCTGTCGCGGAGCGTTCGTTCCGCCTTTACCCTGGTAGAACTGCTCGTCGTCATCGCCATCATTGGGATCCTGGTGGCTCTCCTGTTGCCGGCCATCCAGGCCGCGCGGGAGGCGGCGCGGCGGACGGAGTGCAATAACAAGCTCAAGCAAATCGGCGTCGCGCTGCACAACTATCACGACACGTATCAGCGACTTCCTCACGGCAGCTTTCATGCCGATCGTTGGGGTTGGCAGCCGCGTCTGTTAGCCTTCATCGAAGGCGGTGCCGAGTTTGATCAGTTCGACATGAATCTGTTTGCCTGGCAGGGCAACAATTTCCAGTTGATCAGTGCCATTCACAAGACTTTCCTCTGCCCGTCGGATTCCTTGTCTGACATGATCCGCGAGGAAGAGGGCTTCGCAGCGCCCACCTGGAGTCTGTCTCAATCCGACTATGCGGCCTGTATCGGCGATTACAAGAACACCACGGGCGTCGGGTCCACGCCCGACTATGGCAATGTCGGGTTCGCCGCCGGCAATGCTCCCAACCGCGTGCAGGGGATGATCGGACGCTGGCGATGGGCTGCCAGATTCGCGGACGTGACCGATGGCCTGTCGAACACGATTTGCGTGGGCGAGTGCATTGGAGCCATGTGCATCACGCAGAACTTCGGTTCCCAGTGTTTTGCCACCACGGCGCATCCGATCAACTTCATGAACGAATCCCTCAAGAACACCCTGCCCACGCAGGCCAATCCCCGCTGGAACGAGTCCATTGGATTTCGGAGCTTTCATCCGGGGGGGGCGAACTTTATGCTGGGCGACGCCTCGGTCCGATTCCTGAGCGAAGACATCGATGGCGTGACCTATCGCGCGTTGGCCTCGCGAAGCGGAAACGAGCCGGTGCAGGTTCCGTAGGAATGTCCGCCCACCGTCCTGCGCGGTTTTTGTCGCTCCATCAAGCGTCGTTCCCTTGTCCAGAGAGGATCTATGTCATGCAATGCCCCCGTTTGTTGCTCGCGCTGTCTGTGGTTTGGCTGGTGACGTGTGCCGGTTGCGGACGTTCCGACCGGTCGCCGTTGGGGCGAGTCGCCGGGACGGTTCAATACAATGGCCAGCCGATCGCCGCCGGAACCATCATCTTTGAAGTCAGCGGCGCGCGTCCGGCCAATGGCACGATCGTGGACGGAAAGATCGTGGAAGTGACCACGTATGAACCCCAAGATGGCGTTCCTGTCGGCGAGGCTCGCATTGCCGTGTACGCGACGGCAGCCAGCGGGGCCGCGACGCCTGCCAATCCCGCGACCGATCCTGGCAAGGCGATCGTGATCGACCAGAACTACATGGGTGGAGCCGCCAGATCGCTGATTCCCAGCCGATTCAATGACCCCGCGACCAGCGGGCTGACCTGGACCATCAAGGCGGGCGAGAATGTTCTCGATTTGAACCTCTCGGACTGATGCCGGTGATCGAGCCCCTGCCCCGGCAGGCCCCTCTTCGATGAGCTTGCCCCTGTCAGGGGCACCCGTCCGCCCAGAAGAACCCGACACAACAAAACCCCCTTCCCGCCGCAGGAGCAGCCTGCTGAAACGAGGGGACTGGCGCCACAACACGTTGTATCTGCCCGCACGCCAAACCGCTATTCGCTGTGGTGCCTGTCTCTTCTCGCCCCGCCCACGAACATCGGCGCGCGTCGGAAATGACAAAAACATGGAATGACAGAAAAATGCCGGGGGGGTTTTGAGCAAGAAAGCGCGTCTGGCCGCCTTTGTCCCCCCTCACCCCTGCCGTTTGATCCGATTTTGCCGTCCGTGCGCGTTAATCCGTTCCGACAATGCCGCTTGACACGGTCATGCGTTTGTTATCGAAACGGGCGAAAATTCGCGTGTTTCCCGTTCTCGCGGATCTTCCATCCGCCTTTGAGAAACTAGAACGATTTGTCCGCCTTTTCTCTTTGTGACCCTGCAGCGTGCAATTAGCTTCGTTGGAAGGTTGCCGCATGTGACGGCAAAGCAGGCCTGGTTGCGAGACGCGTCCTCAGACGTTCTTGCGGGACTCGCCTCCGACGCTGCCAGCTTGATTCCCTGAAGCGGTCTCACTCGTTTTCACAACTGGAGGTATCTCATGAAAGTCTTGGCGCAACTGTGGCGAGATGATTTGGGCTTTGTCATTTCGTCGGAACTGATCCTGGTCGCCACGATTCTGGTGATCGGCATGATTGTCGGCTTGGCGACCTTGCGCGACCAGGTCGTGCAAGAACTGGGCGACGTGGGGGCGGCGTTCTCGCAACTCGTCCAATCGTACTCGTTCTCGGGCATTACGGGACACACGTCCGTCACGGCCGGCAGCGCGTTCGCGGACTTCACCGACTTCTGCGATGATCCGGCAGAAGAGGCAGGGCTCCCGCCCCTCTGCATTAGCGTGACTGAACCTGCATCGGTTGAGGCGGAGTAGGACGAGGGCAAGTGTCATGTGGCTGGCGACCTCGGCGGAGACATCAGATCGAGGTCCCAGCCCGACGCAAGGCTTGTTTCACACGGTTCTATCGGAGGAGAAATCTCAATGAAAAACACATGGCAAGAATTGTGGCTGGACACCGACGCCTTTATCGTCTCGTCCGAATTGATTCTGATCGGCACGATTCTGGTGATCGGGATGCTGGTCGGTATGACCAGCGTGCGGGATCAAGTGGTTCAAGAGGTGCGTGACGTGGCTGCGGCCATGTCGAAAACGGTGCAATCGTACAGCTTTGCGGGCATCACCGGCCACACGGCATCCACGGGCGGCAGTGTGTTTGGCGACCTGGGCGATTTCTGCGACCAGTTAGACATTGTCGCCTGTGATCCTGATCTCTGCATCTCGGTGGAGGTGGGAGCGAGCATCGAGTCCGAGTGATCAGGGGAAGAGGCAGCGACTGACGAACGGCGCTGCCGCTGGAAAGCGGGCTCGCGCCCAGATTCGACCTTTCTCCACTTGGCAAGCCTTCATCCCTCAGACACCAGCATCGCCAGCCAATCTTCGGCGGGAGACCAAACCTGCTCCCGTCCGCTCGATTCCTGCGGGGCGCCCGAGCTTGGGCGTCGGGACGGCACTTCCGTCGCCGACGCTTGGCTGTAAAGCTGCTCGATGCGCACCGCATCGGCGTACACGTATCCGTTGGCGTTATCCGTTAGACGGACGGTCAGCGTTCCGCCAATGATTTGGAACGTGCCGAGATGCTCCCAAGCTACACCGTCCCAAGTCAAGTCGTTGGGGGCGATCTTCTGGTCGATCAGCACGGTGGACGGACCGTCCGCCAGTCCCGTCAACGTGTACGGTGCATTGCTGGCCCGCGACGTGCCCCGAACCCATGTCGTCGAGATCAGGTACGTGCCCGACGCCAGGCCGGTGAACGTCCACTGGGCGTAATCGCCCGTGTTGTCGCCGCGTGTGTAATGAATGTCCTTTTCGTAGCCCGAGGTCGTTACGTAGGTCATCCCGCTGGCGATGAATCCGGCCACGTCCCGGCCATTATCGATGACCTGGGGTCCGCTGACAGGGGGCAGATTGGGGATCAAGGTCAGGACCGCGTAGTCGTCGCCCGTGTTGTCGTTGGGCAGCGAATCCGGGTCCGCTTGGTCCGCCGCCGTCACCTGCGCGACGGTGGTGTATTCGCCCGGCGCACCGGTCGGTGCGTTCACCATCGCTTGGAACGTCAAGCTCAACGAGTTAGCGCCCGCTGTGGCCGGGATTTCCAGCTGACTCCAGGTGATGGCGTTTCCGCCGAGTGTCCCGCCGCCTGAGATGTTCGCCACGTTGCTCAAGCCCGAGGGGACGACGCTCCCGATCGCGACGCCACTGGCGTTGTCCGGCCCGTGGTTCGACACCGTGATGGTGAACGTGACCAACTCGTTGACGCTGGGGTTTGGGTTGGAGACCGTTTGTGTCAGGCTCAGGTCGGCTTGTGCCGTCGTCCCGCCACCGCCGCCGTCATCACCGCCGCCGCCATCACCGCCGCCGCCATCGCCGCCGCCGTCATCACCGCCGCCGCCATCGCCGCCGCCAATAAGCTCGACGCGGATGGCATCGGCATACACGTAGCCGTCGGCGTTGTCTGTCAGTGTAATCGTCAACGTGCCGCCGCCGGCATCAAACGTGCCCAGGTGTTCCCAAGCGACGCCGTCCCAAGTCAAGTCGTCGGGCGCAAGTTTCTGATTGATCCGCACCGTCGTCGGACCGCCCGCAACCCCCGTCAAGGTGTACGGTGCATTGCTCGCTCGCGACGTACCTCGAACCCACGTTGTCGAGACTTGATAGGTTCCGGAGCACAAGCCCGTGAAGGTCCACGTGGCGTAATCGCCCGTGTTGTCGCCGCGCGTGTAATGGATGTCCTTTTCATAACCCGAGGTGGTTACGTAGGTCATCCCGCTGGCCACGAATCCCGTTACGTCCCGACCGTTGTCGATCACGATCGGATCGTTGGTCGGGGGCGTCACCGGGTCGAGCGGGGTGACGGACACTGTGGCATAGTCGTCCCCGGCCTGGTCATTCGGGACCGAATCCGGGTCGGGTTGGTCGGCGGCAATCACCTCCGCTACGTTCACGTACTGGTTCGGCGTGCCCGTCGGCGCTGTGACCGTGGCCTGGAACGACAGGCTGACGGTATTGCTGCCCGCTGCGGCGGGAATACTCAGGTCGGTCCAGGTGATCGCATTGCCGCTGAGCGTCCCCCCCGCGGTGATGTTGCCGATCGCGCTGTACCCCGAGGGCACGACGTTCCGGATCGCTACTCCACTTGCATCGTCGGGTCCGGCATTGGACGCAACAATCGTCAACGTGACCGTCTCGCCCACGTTGGGCGTAGCCTTCGAGACGCTGATCGCCAGGCTGAGATCGGCCATGGCTGCCACGCTGCTGCCGATCGAGCCGGTGATGCGATAGTGGCCCAGACTGCCGTAATCGGAGTAGCCGTCCACCAGCGGAGCGCCTTTGCCAACCCCGGTCACTGACACATAGTACTGGCCGGCGGCCGGCAAGAGAAGCGAAAGCGAGGCGTTCAGCGCGGTGGCCGGATTGCTGGTGGCCAGCAAGACCCCGGCGGCGTTGTGCAGATCGGCGCGGAGGTCGAGATTGGCCCCAATGGCCAAGGGATCGATGGCCAAGACCGCCTGAGCGGCATCCGCCCAGAAGGAGAATACGTCGGTGTCGGTATTCCGCTCGATCATCCCATACGTGGCGGGGATCACGGATTGTCCTGGCGAGACGAGTTGGCTGGCGGTCGCAAAGGTGTCGCCATAGTCGTCGGCGCGATAGCCGAAGCCGTTTTGGGTGACGATTTTCGCCAAGTCGTCCTCTTGGTTGTTGGCGCCGCTGTACTCGCCGCGACTCCACTGGGTCACGTTTCTGTAATAGGCGGAACCCATGATCGGCGCCCAACTCGTGGCCCCCGAACCATGACCGCTGTAGTATTCCTGTGTCGCCGTCCCATCGTGGTACAATCCCAGCGTGTGGCCGGCCTCGTGACTGACCGCCTCGGCGACAGCAATCTCGCTGGTATTGAACACAAACGCCGGCGTGTCCGAATTCCAGTTGAACGAGTTCAGGTAAGCCACGCCGCCGGCAGAACTGAGAAACGTATTCTGGCCGATGACGATGCGAATCCCCCATCGCGTGTCTCCGCTTTCTACCTTGCGCAAATCGTCGAGAGGCGGCTGTTGGGTCGTCACGTTCACCTCGAACGGCGCAAAATCTTCCGCCACCCGCATCCAGATGCGCTGAATGGTCGCCCGTTCGGAATCGCTGAACGTGGAACAATCGGCGTCCAGGCTCCAGGCGGGCGTGACAATGTCCTGGCCGCCGTTAAAATTGCTGTTCCAGGCAGTCCCGCTGGTGACGTGGCCGTCGAAATCCAAGAAGATCGTATGCAGCGCCCCGGAGTTGCTGTGCAAAGAGAATGTCTGAGACAGGTCGTAGCTTTCCCAAACCGCGGTCTCCCTCGCAGCGGTCTCGGCCGGCAGCAGGGCCAAGGCTTCGGCCGGCTCGACAAAGTAGCTTCGTCCCTGCCCATCCCGGAGGTTTTGAGGTCGGGGTAGGGAATCCAGGCGGTTGGCGGCACGGACCGGCAATGCGGCCGGACTGCTGGGAGCAACATCGGCCCCCACAGAATCCATCCGAGCAGGGGGTTCCGGCGCAAACGCCCAGCTCATCCAACTGGCCGACAGCAACGTCCTCGATTCCAACGGCTCCAACGCAGCCGCTCGACGCACTCCAATCCGCCGATGGTTGGAATCCGCCGGGCGGCGAACACGCCGTGAACGGGCAGATTTGCGGTGTTGTGAAGACAGATCTTCTGCACGAGTTGTGGATGACAAGAACAGCATGCTTTGCCCCTTTGTGCCAACGAGATTCGGATTCCGACCCGCGTCAACGGTTTCGTCACGTTTGACTGGCCCACCCGGGATGGAGCGACAAACGCTCCCGCTATGACCGTTCTACCGTTCGCGACAAAGCCAAGGGAATGGGCAAAATCCCTCGCTGCGGAAGGGTAAGGGACCTGAGAAGCTGCAGGGCAATCACCTGTCTGCCCGGACCTCGTTTGCCGACGGCACCAAATCGCCCTTGCCTCGCCCAAGATCGGCGCAATAGCCTGCGCGGATGCTGTGGCGGCTTCGGCGGACGATGCACGATCGGTTCGCGCTCGTCCGCGGATGCAAAACGGGGGCGCGCCTCGCCGGCAGGGCTGACGGTCCGCCCCTATTGGCCAGGCGCCGAATCGCTGGCGCGCCGCCGCAGTTGTTCGATCCAAGGCGCGATGTGGTCGTCGTAGGAAAACCCCTCGTCGCCGTACAGGTTGTCGTCGTTGTCAAAGCGTTTGGACAGCCGACCCTCGCGATCGTAGATCAGGACTGCGGGGATGGAGCTTAACTGGAGTCGCTGGAAGATGTCTTCGTCCGGCTCGCTGGAGATCACGTTGGGAAAGGCGGCGCCTTGTTTAGTCAGGAATTGGCCGATCGAATCGAGAAAGGACTCGGGGGTTTCGCCGACCGCACCGGAGTAATCCAGATTGAAGCCCAGGCAGACGACGTCGCCGGAGTGGTCCTGCGCCAGCTTGACCAGTTTCGGAAACTCGCGCACACAGGGCACGCACCACGACGACCACAAATCCACGACCACAACCTTGCCGCGCTGGTCGGCGATCCATTGTTGGACCTCGTCCCAGCTTTTCACGGCTAGCGAGCTGGGGCCTTGTTCGGCGTCCCGTGCGGCGGACGAAGGCAACGCACCGCCGTCCGGCGGTGCCGTCTGGGCAGGCGTTTCGGCGGCCGGTGGCGCCGCGGTCGGCGGGGGAGCCGAGGGACTGCCACAGCCCAAGCAGGACAGAAGGACCCAACCGACGAAAACACGCGGTGCGATGATGTCCATAAAGAACCTCCGGAAACGCGGGGCCTGGGTGTACGCCAGAACCATCGTCAAAGCGAGACTCGAACCACCAAACAGTTTACCACGTGAAAAACATGGTCCAAGGGGCGGGCGGTGCAGAAACCGGAGCAATTTGTTTTTTCTGCGCTTTAATGCTGGCAACGGACGAGGTGTGGCGATATGTTGGCAGACAGCGTGTGTTGTTCGGCGACCGGGAACGGACACCGTCGCCATCGCGAGCGGTTGGTATGCTTGACGGGAGAACATGATGGACAGGCAGGGAGAAAATCGCAAGGCGTCGCGGCGAGCGTTTATCAAGGCGGGCCTGAGCGCGCTGGCGGCTCCTTACGTAGTGCCGCGTACGATCTTGGGAGCGACGGCGCCCAGCAATCGCATCAACCTGGCGCTGATCGGCGCCGGGAACCAGAGTCGCGTCGACCTGCCCAGCGTGCTGCGTTTCGCGGATGTCCAAGTCCTGGCCATCTGCGACGTGAACCGCGGCAGCGATGGCTACGCCAGACCCGAACATTTTCTCGGTCGCGAACCGGTGCGGGACCTGGTCAACAAGCATTACGCGGAGGAGACGCGCAGCGGCAAGTATCGAGGCTGTGAGGCCTACGCCGATTTCCGCGACGTGCTGGCGCGAGAGGATATCGACGCCGTGATGGTTATCCTGCCCGACCACTGGCATGCCTTGGTCACCGTGCTGGCTTGCCAGGCGGGCAAGGACGTGTACTGCCAGAAGCCCATGTCGCTGACCGTGCATGACGGCCAGCAGATGATCCAAGCGGTTCGCAAGCACGAGCGAATCCTGCAGGTCGGCAGCCAATATCGGTCCAACCCGGTCGTCCGCCGCGTGGCCGAATTGGTGCGCAACGGCCGCATCGGCCAGGTCCAGCGGGCCGTGGCCATCGTCAACGACAGCGGCCCCGGCCCTGGCCCCGGCTGGAAAGCGATGCCGGTCCCGGACGGCTTCGACTATGATCTGTGGCTCGGTCCCGCGCCCGAAGCGCCCTACCACCTCGATCGCTGCCTGTACCGCTTCCGCTTTCACCTGGACTACTCGGGTGGCCAGGTCACCAATACCGGTCACCACTCGAACGACATCGTGCAATGGGTCTTGGGGTTGGACGGCAGCGAACCGGTCGAGTTTGAGGACCTCGGATCCGTCTGGCCCCCGGCAGGCCATCTGTACACCACGGCCATGAAGACGGCGTTTCGCGCACGGCATGCCAACGGCATCGAATTGATCTGCCAGACGCAGGACCCCGGCTTTGGCGCCCGCTTCGAAGGCACCGACGGCTGGATCCAGTACTCCGGCAACAAGATCCAGGCTTCGTCGGACGCGATCCTCAATTCGCCGATCGGCGACGAGGAGCTTCGTCTGCCGGTCAGCGACAACCACTACCGGAACTGGCTGGATTGCGTCAAGTCGCGCGAGGAGCCGATCGAGCCGGTCGAAGTGGGCCACAGCACGGCGAATATCTGTCACTGCGGCAATATCGCGATGCGACTGAAACGCAAGCTGCGTTGGAACCCGGACACCGAGACCTTTGTCGACGACGCCGAAGCCGACCAGATGCTTCGCCGCCCTTATCGCGAGCCTTGGGCCAAATTGGCGTTGCCAACAACGTAAGGACTGGTCGGCCGCCATGCCGCAGAAATGCCCCGGGGACTCGCCAACTCGGGGGCTCGCCAACGTGTCGCCCGATAGGGGCCGGAACGTTACCATCGCGGCAACCCCGCCGACACGCTTCACGTCGTGCCAGTCGAGCCTGGGCTACCCTCCGTCCGTGCTTAATTCCAGCCGCGCGCGAATCTCGACCGATTGATCGTCGCGCAACACGGTCAAGGTTACTTCATCGCCGGCTTGATGCCGTTCGAAGACCGTCAGCAGATCGTTCGTGGAACGAACCGGTTTCTGGTTGACCGCCACGATGATGTCTCCCAAGAACACGTTCCCGCGACGGTCTCGGCTGGTCGGACGCAAGCCCGCCGCTTCGGCCGAACTGCCCGACTTGACGGCCAGCACCAACACGCCTGCGACGCGCAGCCGCCGAGTCCAGTTGTCCGGCGCCACGGCGATCGCCAGCCCGGGCCGCAGGATCTTGCCGTGCGCAATCAGATCCGGCGCGACCCAACGGATCGTGTCCACCGGGATGGCAAATCCGATGCCCGCGTGAGCGCCGGAAGGACTGACGATAGCCGTCGTCATGCCGATCAGCCGGCCGAGACTGTCCAGCAGTGGACCGCCGGAATTGCCCGGATTGATGGCCGCGTCGGTCTGGATGACGTCGCTGATCGACCGCCCGCCCACGGATTCGATCTCGCGTCCCAGGGCGCTGATAACCCCGGTCGTCAAGGTGTGGTCCAGCCCAAACGGGTTGCCGATGGCAAACGCCTTCTGCCCCACCTGCAAATCCTGTGACGTGCCCAGCGGCAACTGTCCCAACCGCTCCGCCGGGGCGTCGATCTTCAGCACGGCCATGTCTTTGTCGGCGGCCACGCCGACCAACACTGCGGACCAACTGGACCGATCCGCCAACGCCACTTGCACGCTGTCCGCGTTCCGGATGACATGAAAGTTGGTCACCACGTGACCTTGCCGGTCCCACAGAAAACCGGTCCCCGTACCCTGCGGTACCCGCATCACGTTCAGGGTGAAAAAGTCTCGTTCCAGCCCGTGCGTCGTGATATGCACGACTGCCGGCGAGGCTGCGGCGAACAGGGCGATGGTGGCCCGTTCCTCCGCAGCGAGATCGCCGCGCGGCCCGGGCGGAGTCTCGCGCATCGCCGCCGCCCGAGGGCCGGGCTCGTCGTCTGCGCCCAACGATTGTCGTTCGCCAGCGGTGCCCAACGGTTGCCTTTGGCCGCTGTCCAACGGCGGTTCGGTGGCGGGCGGCAGTGCCGGGGCGGGGACGAATCGTTGCCACAACACCACGACCGACAGCACCAGCACGCACAGCACCAGCACGCGATGGGACAGCGCCGGCCGCGTGGGACTCGAAGGATCGGGGCGGAAAATATCTCGCGTCATCGCAGCGCCTCGTTGCAAGCGGGTTGTTTGCCGGATAGTGTAACACGTACACCGTGCGACGGGGAGACAAAACCCCACGCGAGAAACGCACCGTTCGTCGTACCGGCTTCCGCCGGTCATTGTAAAGGAGAAGCTCTGTGACGCACAACAAACTGATTTCCGTAATCCTGGCTGCGGCGCTAATCAGTCCCGCCGCGTGGGCCGCCGAGCAGATCTTTCTGCCGGTGAAAATCGACGGTCCGGTCCACGATCCCCAGCAGCACAGCTACTGGTTCGGACCGTTTTCCGAGTGCTGTTCCGTAGCCGACTTGAACGGCGACGGCCTCGTGGACCTCGTCGCCGGCCGGAATTGGTACGAAGCGCCGGATTGGAAAAAGCACGCGGACTTTCGCGACGGGGCGGAAACGAACGGGCCCGAAACCGACAACAACAGCGAATTCGCCATGGACGTCAACCGCGACGGCTGGCCGGACATTGTCAGTTCCGGCTGGATGCGGATGTGCGGCGCGTTCTGGTACGAGAACCCCGGACCCGAGGGCCTGCGTTCGGGCGCCAAATGGAAAGCCCATCGCATCCACTCGGCCAGGAACATGGAGGGCGTGATCCACGGCGACCTGGACGGGGATGGCGACGACGATATCCTCGTCAACCACTGGGCGCCGGTGCCGGGCCAGGGGATGACGTGGCTGGAGCACATCGACCAGGCTCCGTGGCTGGTCGAACGCGTGATCGGAACGGAGGGCGAGTATCACGGCAACGGCATCGGCGACATCAACGGCGACGGCCGCAACGACATCGTCACGCCCCGCGGTTGGTACGAAGCGCCAGCCGATCCACGGAACGGCCAGTGGATTTTCCACGCCGATTACCTGGTCCATCGCGTGGATCAGCCGAAACAGCCGATCCCCGCTTCGCACCCGATGCTCGTGGTCGACGTGAACGGAGACGGTTTGGCGGACATTATTTTCGGCGCGTCGCACGAGTACGGCTTGGCCTGGCTCGAACAACAACTCGACGCCGACGGCAAGCGGAGTTTCCGGACGCACTGGATCGAGACCGATTTCGGCCAGTTTCACACCATGGCGCTGGGCGACTTGAATGGTGACGGCGTTCCTGATTTGGTGACCGGCAAGCGGCTGTTTGCCCATCACGGCCGAGACACCAGCTGCTACGACCCGTTGTTCGCATTCTGGTACGACCTGCAAGGCGGCAAGTTCGTCCGGCACGTGCTGTCGTACAACCACCTGCCGTGGTTTCCGGGCGAGAAGAACATCAATCCGCCGCCCAACGGAGCAGTTGCCGTGGGCATGAAACTGAACATCGCCGACATGAACAAAGACGGCCGCAACGACATCATCATCGCCGGCAAGACGGGCTTGTACGTATTCTACAACGAAGGCACGATGCCGCGCGAGCGAGGCCCGCACCGGCTGCCCGACGAATCCACCTACCCGTCCTGGGTCGATTGGAGAAATCAGTAACCCAACCAGGCTCAGACGTACAGAATTCAATTTTCGCGGAGCAAGACGATCCCTGGGATTGAGCCGCTCGACCGCGAAAATTGAATTCTGTACGTCTGAGCCCTTCTGAGGAGGAGCATCCACCATGCGTTGTCAAATTCTCTTTGCCCTCGTAACCATCGTCCTCGCCACCGTCGCGGCACCGCCGGGGATCGCTGCGGAAACCGCCTCGTCCGATTGGCAGTCGCTGTTCAACGGCCGGGACTTGGAGGGCTGGATCAGCGGTCCCGACAAGTCCTGGGTTGTGGAAGACGGCGTCATCGCGCTGCGGCGTGAATTCGACGGCCGCGAGCACAACGCCGATTACCTGTGGACGAAGGAGACCTACGGCGATTTCGTCCTGGAACTCGAATTCAAGATCCCCGAACAAGCCAACAGCGGCGTATTCCTCCGCACTTCGGACTTGGCCGATCCCGTCTACACGGGACTCGAGGTCCAGGTGTCCAACTCGTATGGCCGCGAAAACCTGAACCGCGGCGGAACCGCCGGAGCGATCTACGATTGCCAGGCCCCGGCCAAGAATGCGGTCAAGCCGCCTGGCGAGTGGAATCGAATGCGCGTTACCTGCCAAGGGCCCAGGATTCAAGTCGAACTGAATGGCGATGGGGTCATCGACATGGACTTGGACCGCTGGACGCAGCCCAAGCTGAACCCCGACGGCTCGCCGAACAAGTTCCCTCGAGCGTTGAAGGATTTCGCCCGCCAAGGCCACATCGGACTGCAGGACCACGGCCGCGCCGTGTGGTACCGGAATATCCGCATCAAGCGGCTGGAGGCTGCGGCTTGGGCGTTCGTCCCGGACGAGTATGGATTGGTGCTGAAGACGCCTGCGGGGCAGACCATGTTTCGCTACATGGCCGTGAGGCCGGAAGGCACGCCGTTGACTGCCAACAGCGTCTGCTGCTTGTATCCGGTCAAGACGCCCGGCGGCCAGGACGTGGTCGAGTTCGCGCCGGTCGATCATCCGCACCACCGTGGCGTGTTCCTGGCCTGGCACGCCATCGAGGGCGAGATCCCGGCCGATTTCTGGGGCTGGGGCGAGTTTGCGCCGACCAAGGACCGCGTGATCGTCAATCGCAGTCTGAAGCCCGTCGTCGCCGAAGGCCCACACCAGGTGCTCGCGCTCGAAGCCCGCAACGACTGGGTGGCTCAAGGCACGACGCTGATCGAAGAGACGACCACGATCAGCGCTCGGCAAACGCACGGCGTCAACGTGATCGACTTTGACTTTCGCCTGCTGCCCAAGTCCGACTTGACGCTGCTGCAGACGGCCTTCAGCGGTTTTTGCGTCAAGTCGCGCAAGGACGGCAAGGCGGTGTACACCAGCCCGGAGGGCCGCGTGACCTTGCCTGCGCCACACCATCTGAAGCCCGAGACCGATTGGCCCGCTGCAGCTTGGTACGACTATACGATCGCACTGGACAGTGGCCAGACGATCGGCGCCGCCGTGGTGGATCATCCCGACAACCCGCCTTCGACCTGGCACAACCTGGAACCGATTGCCATGATCAACCCCTGCATCGTGGCGCCGGGGCCGGTGACGCTCAAGGCCGGCCAACCGCTGCGGCTGCGTTATCGCCTGGTCACGCACGACGGACCGGCGCCGGTCGAGCTGCTGAACGAGCTGGCAGACGAATTCCGGAAACCGTGATGCGGTCTGGCCCCTTCCCCCCCCTCGAATCTCCTTTAGGAGCCCAACCATGCCTCATCCCGACTATCCGCATCTGTTCCGCCCGTTGCGGATCGGCAATTTCCAAGTGGCCAATCGCGTCTGCCATGTGCCCACCGACATCAGCTCGGCCAACGCCGACGGTTCGGTGAACGAGCGGGTGATCCGGTATCACGAAGAGATCGCCAAAGGCGGCTGCGGGCTGATCATTGTCGGCGCTTCGTCCCCGGACAAAGCCACGGGGCGGCCGACGGTCACCTGTGTGTGCGTGGACGAAGACCCGCTGATCCCCGGCTTGGCCGAACTGGCCGAGGCCATGCATCGGCACGGCGCTCACTGCGCCGTGCAGATCCAAGCGCCCGGCCGCCAGGCTGCCTGGCCCCGCAAGAACCTGCTGTCGGCCAGCGATCAAGTGATCGACATCCCCGGCTCGGCGGGTCACGAAGTCGTGTATGCCGAACAGTTGGCCGCGGGCAAGTCGATCCGGGCCATGACGGTCGAGGAGATCTACGAGCTGGTGGAGAAATTCGCCGAGGGCGCGTGGCGCGTTCAGCAAGCCGGCTTTGATTGCGTCGAACTGCACGGGGCCCACGGATACCTGATCGCCCAGTTCATGAGTCCTTATGTCAACAAGCGTCACGACCGTTTCGGCGGCAGCTTCCTGGGCCGGATGCGGTTCGTGCTGGAGATCATCGCCCGCATCCAGCGCAAATGCGGACGCGACTTTCCGATCGGCGTCCGCTACTCGGGCGTCGAGTGGGTGCCCGGCGGGCGCGAGCTGGAGGAATCGGTCCAGGTCGCCCAGTTGCTCGAAGAACGGGGCGTCGCGTTTGTCGACATCAGTGCCGGGATCTTCGAAGCTCCGGGGGCGGTCATGGACCCGATGTACTATCCGCAAGGCTGGAACAGCTACGCGGCCGAAGCCGTCAAGCGTCAGGTCAAGATCCCGGTGATCACCAGCCATACGCTACGAGATCCCGAATACTGCGAACGTCTTCTGGCCGAAGGCAAGGCCGACCTGGTGGGCATGTCGCGGCAGCTGATCGCCGATCCTTACTGGGCCAACAAAGCCTTTGTGCGTCAGCCGCAGGAGATCCGCAAGTGCATCTCGTGCCTGGTCGGCTGCTGGCAGGAATCGCTGATGATCAAACGGCACATGCGGTGTACGATCAATCCGGCGGTGGGCGACGAGCGGTTCATCGAACTGCCGCCGGCCCGGACGACGTTTCGCGTGGCCGTGGTGGGCGGCGGACCGGGCGGGATGGAAGCGGCCCGCATCGCCACGCTGCGGGGTCACCAGGTGACGACTTTCGAGAAGACCGGCGAGTTGGGCGGGGCGATCCTGTCCTGCTGTACCGTGCCCGGCAAGCACAAGATGCGGTGGTATGCCGACTGGCTTCGCTGCCAGCTGGACAAGCTGGGGGTGGCGGTGCATTTGCAGGCCACGGTCGGCGTCGAGCAACTGCAGCCGTTCGATGCCGTGATCCTGGCCACGGGCTCGCGGTTCGTGCGGCCCGATGTTCCGGGCATCGGCCTGCCGCTGGTAGTCACCTTTGAAGACCTGCTGCGGTGCCACACGGAACGCTGCGAGTTTTACTATGTCGGCAAGCCTGTGGCGGCTGGTTGTGGCCAGAAAGTCTTGGTCTGGGGCGACCATTTCGGTGCCGCCGACGCAGCCGAGAAGCTGGCTTTTGAAGGGAAGGAAGTCTACGTGGTCACCGAATCGGCGGAGTTCGCCCAGTGGATGGAGCCCTGCCACCGCGACGTGATGCTCAAACGCTTTGCGGGCCGCAACGGCGAGGGACTGAAAGGCAACCCGTTCGCGCACCCGGTCACTGTGATCCCCCGCACCACGGTCACCGGGATCGCCGCGGACGGCGAAATCTGCCTGTTGGACCAAACGTTCCGCAGGTCCACGCTGCAGGTGGACAACGTCGTGCTGGCCAAGCTGGAACCGGACGACGGGCTGTACGTTCCGCTGCTGGACGCCGGGATCCGCGCGATCCGGATCGGCGATTGCAAGGCCGTCCGGAACTTGCGTGCGGCGGTAACCGAGGGCGCCAACATCGGGTTAACCTTGGACAGCGACTTGATGTTGAACGCCAACGCCGCCTTGATCGCCCGGCTGCCGAGCGAGATAGCGGCCGCTGCAGGTCGCTGAGCCCGATGGAAACTTTTTGCCCTTCGAGGTCTGTTTTATTGACATTTCTGCCGACTTTGCTATATGCTGGCATTCGGAATACCGGCCAGCAGCCTGCACGTGGCCGGCATTGGCGGTCGGGATGGCGATGGTCACCCGAGTGTGCCGTGCGGCGGTCAAATCGACAATAGGGCCGAACATGAAGCTTTCGCGGACAGTATCCTATGCCGTGCGAGCCACGTTGCAGCTGGCTCAGAACGGGTCTTCCGCCCCGGTGCCTTGCAGCAAGCTGGCGTCGGAAGGCGAGATGCCTGAGCGGTTTTTACTGCAGATTTTGCGGGTGCTGGTCACCCACGGAATTCTCAAATCGACGCGGGGCGTCGAAGGCGGTTATTCGCTGTCGCGGTCCCCGGAGGCGATTTCGCTGTTGGAAGTGATCGAAGCGATTGACGGACCGTTGACCACCGTCGGCGAGCCGCCAGCGATGGAGCCGCCGGTCGACGTCCAGCAGATGCTGCAAACCGCGCTGCGTCAGGTAACCGACACGGCGCGCACGCAACTGGAGTCGATCAAGCTGTCGCAGCTGTTGCCGCCGGCATTCCCGTCTGCCGCACCCGCCAAGAAGCCCCCCGAAACGCCACGTGAAAAGCCACTTGAAAGGTCGTTCGACACAACCGTCAACGAGACCGCCGAGATATGAGCGGCGAAAACGGAGCCGTCGGCCCGGAATGAGGCCGGCGCAGACGAAGACGAACGCTCGCGTTGGAGTAATTCCTGTCCTCCATGATCGGTCTGCCTTATGCCTGAATCAGCCCCTGAACTCGCCTCGCGTCTGGAACTGGCCGTCCGTGCCGCTCGCGAAGCCGGACGCCTGACCTTGGAATTCTTCCAACGGGAGGATTTGGCCGTCGAACGCAAGGCGGACAACTCGCCCGTGACGGAGGCGGATCGACAGGCCGAGCAGTTGCTCCGCCGCAGGATTCGTGAGGCGTTCGCGGACGACGCCATCTTGGGCGAGGAATTCGGCGAAGAAGCAGGAACGAGCGGCTTCCGCTGGATCCTGGATCCGATCGATGGAACCAAGAGTTTCATCTGTGGTGTGCCGCTGTACGGAACGTTGATCGGCATCGAGCGAGCCGGGGCCAGCGTCGTCGGGGTGATCTACATCCCCGCCTTGGACGAATGCGTTTACGCGGCCAGCGGCGGCGGAGCCTGGTACACTCGAGGATCTTCCGCACCGCGACCGGCACGCGTCTCGCGCTGCGATCGTCTGGCAGACGCGGTGTTTTTAACCTCGCAATTGGATACTTTCTATCCCCGCGGAGCGCAGCAAGTCTATTTGGAGCTGGAGCGAGCCGCTTCGCTGACTCGGACTTGGGGCGACTGCTACGGGTACTTGCTGGTTGCCACCGGGCGGGCCGATGTGATGGTCGATCCCGTGATGAACGTTTGGGACGCAGCCGCACTGCAGCCGATCATGGAAGAGGCCGGAGGCACGTACTGCGACTGGACAGGAAAGCCCACCATCCATGCAGGCGAGGGAATAGGATCCAACCTGTTATTGCTGGATTCCGTACTGGCAATCACGCGGCCTTACGCGGTGCGGGGATAGTTGCAACGCAGGCCATGCATCGCAACGCTGCGAACGCCGTGTCTCACCCCGTTGCCGGGTCGGGCCGAATTGGTATAATCGCGTTCTATCTGCGTTGGATAATGACGTGTTTTTGACGCGTTTTTGGCAGTTTGGTTAAGTAACCCCCCTAGGAACAGGAGACAATCCCTTGGCAGTTCGCGTCGCGATCAACGGTTTTGGGCGTATCGGTCGGCTGGTTTTTCGGTCAGCAATGGCGGACAAGGACATCGAATTTGTCGGCGTCAACGATCTGGTGCCGCCCGATAATCTTGCCTATTTGCTGAAATATGACTCGATCCACGGACGGGCTTCGGCCGAGATCAGCTGTGACGATTCTGGGCTGATCGTGGACGGCAAGCGCGTTCGCTGTGTGTCGGAGACGGATCCGGCCAAGTTGCCGTGGAAGGAACTGAAGGCGGATTACGTCATCGAGTCGACGGGGCGTTTCACGGATATGGCGGGGGCCAGCAAGCACCAGACCGCCGGGGCCAAGCGTGTGATCATTTCGGCGCCGGCCAAGGACAAGGAAATTGCGACATTCGTGATGGGCGTCAATCACGAGAAGTACGATGCGGCCAAGAATACCATCGTCTCCAATGCCAGCTGCACCACCAATTGCTTGGCTCCGGTGGTCAAGGTGGTTTTGGACAACTTTGGCATCGTCGAAGGCTTGATGACCACGGTCCATTCGCTGACCTCGACCCAGCCGACGGTCGACGGTCCGAGCAAGAAGGACTGGCGCGGCGGGCGTGGAGCCAGTTTCAACATCATTCCGTCCTCGACCGGCGCTGCCAAGGCCGTGGGACTGTGCTTGCCGGAGGTCGCGGGCAAGCTGACCGGAATGGCGTTCCGGATTCCCACCCCCAACGTATCCGTCGTGGACCTGACGGTGCGGACGAGGGACGCCACCTCGTTGGCCAAAATCAACGCGGCCATGAAGCTGGCTTCCGAGACGACGATGAAGGGCTTCCTGGGCTATACCGAGGACGAAGTCGTCAGCAGCGACTTTATCCACTGCCCGCTGTCCAGCATTTATGACGCCAAGGCCGGCATTGGACTGAACGACACGTTCTTCAAGCTGGTTTCGTGGTACGACAACGAATGGGGTTATTCGTGCCGCGTGATCGACTTGATCAAGTACATGGCCAAGCAGGACGGCTTGCTGTAGTCCGCCGCAGCCGCAGCGAGAAACGGAAAAGGGCCGGTATGCCACCGGCCCTTTTTCATTTTTCTGCCAGATCCTGCAATATATCCCGCGCGTGGTTGAGGATGGCACATTCGCCGAGCGTCGTTTAACCGCGACCCAACGGGGAGCGCGTCGCCCCCACGCTCCCCGTTGGGGCGCGGTTAAACGAGCCAATGCCAACCGTGAGCGGTATAACCTCTTGAAGCTGCTGCAAATTTGAAATCGCAAATTTGAAATCGCAAATCGAAAATCCAAAATCGCAAATCGCAAATCCAAAATCGCAAATCCCAAATCGCAAATCGCAAATCGCAAATCTCAAATCCTCCTGCCTCCCCCGCCACTTTGCGTCCAGATCCCGGGCCCCTCACCGCCACTTGTCGTCGTCGGCAAACGGATGGGCCGGCCCCAGCAGCTTGGGCTTGGGCAGCGCTTTGAGCGCTTGCTGGGCGAGCCGCAAGTCCTCTTTCGTGGTCACCTTCAAATTGATCGGCGAGCCTTCGACGATTGTCACCGCGTGGCCCAGACGTTCCACCAGAAAGGCGTCGTCGGTCGCCACCAGTTCACCCCGCTGGGCATAGGCGTCCAGCAGCAGCTGGCGGCGGAACACCTGGGGAGTCTGGGCTTCCCACAAGTCCTGGCGGTCCACCGTTTCGGCGACCACACCGCTGCGGACTCGTTTCAACGTCCCGCGCACGGGGATGGCGAGCATGGCGGCCCCGGTCGTTTCGGCGGCAGCGAACACCTTGTCAATCCAGACGTTGGCCAAACAGGGGCGAGCCGCGTCATGGACGGCGACAAAGTCGATGTCGGGACGCACGCGGGCCAACGCCTTGGCCACCGAGTCCGCGCGATGTCGCCCCCCGTCGACAACCTCGATGCCCAGGATCGCCGTGTTCGCCGCGAATTTCGCCAGAAACTCCTCACGGTCCTCGGGCGCGATCACGACGATCAACTGCTTGACGTCGTCGCGGTTGACGAACCGCTCGGCTGCATGCAGCCACATCGCTCGGTTTTCCAGCGGGATAAACGGCTTCTTGTAATGCGCGTCGCGAAAGCGACTGCTCATTCCAGCGGCGGGCAAAATGACGGCGAATGTAGACACGCTTGGCGGCCTCCCTCCAGCAGCGGCATGAATTTCGGATCCGCCGTTGATGATACCGTCCGAAGCGAGGTACTCCAAGCCGAAGCGTCAGCCAGAGGCCGGAAAAAAGCGGATCTGACAAAGTGCCATGGGAAAGAAGAACTCAGCGGCGGGTTATAAATAGGGGGTTATGAATAGGGGGCGCAGGGCGTTGGCAGCCCCCCACGCACAGTCGCCTGAATTCCCCCATTTATAACCTTCCATCTATAACCCGCCTCTTTTGCATTTTCTTGTGAATCATCGGGGCTGGTAGACACGGCATTTTTGTTACGGTTTAATAGCCAGCATCGTCAGTTATCATTTTTGGGAGGTACACAGATGGCACAGCAGATGAATCGGCGGACGTTTTTCGGAACCGCGGCGGCCAGCGGCTTGGCGGCCGGCGGGTTGTGGAGTGCAGCCGTGCAGGGAGCAGAGGCGTCCAAGACGGTGGTGGCGGGCGTCATGGGGATGAGTCGCGGGCGCAGTTTGGCTGCCAGTTTCGCCACCCAGCCGGGCGTTGTCATCAAGTACGTGTGCGATCCCGAGCAGAGTCGCGCGGACAGCGCTGCCAAGATGCTGGAAGGCATGGCCGCCAAGACGCCGCAGGTCGTGAGCGACTTTCGCCGCATCCTGGACGACGTCGAAGTGGACGTGCTGATCTGTGCCGCGCCGAATCACTGGCACGCTCCTGCCACGATCCTGGCTTGCGCCGCGAACAAGCACGTGTACGTGGAAAAGCCGTGCAGCCACAATCCCTACGAAGGCGAGTTGATGGTCCAGGCGGCTCGGAAATACAAGCGGGCGGTCCAGATGGGCGCCCAGCGGCGAAGTTCGCCGGGCACGATCGAGGCGATGCAGAAACTGCACGAGGGGATTATCGGCCGGGTGTACCTGGTGCGCAGCTGGTACAACAACCTGCGGGCGTCGATCGGGACGGGCAAAGCGACGGCGGTTCCGGCAGGGCTGGACTACGACCTGTGGCAAGGCCCCGCGCCGCGAACGCCGTACGTCGACAATCGCATCCCGTACAACTGGCACTGGTTCTGGCACTGGGGCAACGGCGAATTGGGCAACAACGGGGTGCATGCCCTGGACCTGTGCCGCTGGGGCCTGGGCGTGGACTTCCCGACCCGCGTCACCTCCTCCGGCGGGCGTTACCGCTGGGAGGACGACCAGGAAACGCCGGACACGCACACGGTTTGCCTCGAGTTCGAAGGCCGGCGGCAGATCACCTGGGAGGGCCTCAGCTGCAACAAACACGACGGCAAGTTCGTGACGTTTTACGGCGAGAATGGAGCGCTCGCGCTAGAAGGCAATGGCACGTACACCGTCTTTGACGCGCAGGACAAGGAAGTCGGCAAGTTCGGCACATCCAGCGTGGGCGACAACGAGCATATCGTGAATCTGCTGGATGCGATCCGCAACGACCAGCCGCTGGCGTTGAACGCGGAGATCGCCGAGGGGCACAAGAGCACGCTGCTCTGTCATTTAGGCAACATCGCTCACCGCACCGGCCGGACGCTGAACTGCGACGCCGCCAACGGCCACATCGTCGGCGACGACGAAGCCATGCAGCTGTGGCGCCGCGAGTACGAACCGGGTTGGGAGCCGAAGCTGTAGTCGCGGGCGGACGGGGGCAACCGATTCGCGCCCCGCGTGTAGTCTGGATTCTGGTCTGGCGAGGTACCGCCCGAGTCGCTGCCTCCCAGCAGGCTGAGATTCTTGCCGTACACCTGCCGCGGCGGCGACTGGCTGGCGTCCACGACGACTTCGGCCCGCGCCATGCGGCCCGAGTCGCTGCGGCGAACGGCAATCTGGGCGCGGAACACGTCGCCGCCGCCGGTTATGTACGGCCACAACGCCTTCATCGCGGGGCGGTCTACCAGGCTTTCGGTCAACAGCCACAAGGCATGACGGCGTCCCAGATCCGAGGTGTCTGCGACGGTGCTTCGCAAGGCGAGGATTCGATCGACGACCGTCGCCTCCAAGCCGGGGATGCCCAGCAGCACGTAGCGCGGCGCTTCGTTGACGTTCACGCGGCCGTAGAGGACCTGCTGGTCGGTGGTCGTGGTCAGATCGGCCAGCCGCGGCAACTGGTCGCGGATCGCTTGAGGATCGTCCTGCAAGGGGGAGAACACGGCGGGCGGCGGCTGGTCTTCCGGAGCGTCCGGTTTCGCAGGCAGTACGACGGCGGCGCCCACCAGATCCAAGATGCATTCGATATCGTGCTTGGCCGGCAGCGACAGGTCCAGCGGCACTTCGTCCGTCGCCCTCCGCCCGCCACGAGATGGCGGGCGGGCATCGGCAGCCGTCCGCGTGCGCCGCGTTCTTCTCGGCGGACGTGGCGTCAGGTTTTCCGTCGTCGGCCCGTACTGCCGGTATGCGACCACAAAGTCGGCCCACGGTTGTTCCAAGGCTTCCGTCAACTGGGCGTGCAGTTGTTTCAGGTCGGGTGCGTTGAGGTTGATTCTCGGCTTGCCGTCGAACGTCAGGTTGCGTTCCGCGCCGTACACCGTCAACAGCCGCGCCCACGGCAAGTCCTGGTCGCGAACGCCGGTCGGCATCGAGGGGACCAGCGGGAATTCACCGGACGTTTGCGGAATCCCCATGTCGGCCTCCGGACGCAAGAGCATTTCGCGGCTGATATCGCGAACCAACAGCAGTTCTTCCAGCAAAGCCGGAACGCCGTTGCGAGGCTCATAAGGCAATCCCTGGCCGGCATAGTACTCCGCCTCGGCGCCCCCCGGACGCGGCTGGCCGTCGGCGTCGATCCAGTCCAAGATGGCTGCGGCCGTGGCCTCGGACATCCCCGGCAACTGCAGCAGGGCGGCAGCCGCGCTGCCCGGCTGGCGTTGTTCCCACTCGAGCAAGATGCCCAGGTGGAGCCGAGCCGATTCGTTCTGCAAGCCGAATTGGAACGTGTCGCCGAGCGAGCCCTCGGCGGCGGGCGAGGTGACGCTCAATCGCAGGCCGATTGCGGGACCGCCGTCCGCCGCGATCTCGATATCGCCAAACACCGCCGCATTGTCCAACGTGCCGCCCGACTCGTCGCGGACTTGAGCCGACTGGCTGCAGAACGCCTTCATCAGTTCCACCCCGCTGGTCAGCGCTTCGTCCAACTGCAGCTGGTCCCCTTGTCGATGGACCGCTTTGTTTTCCAGCGACAAAGTCATGACAAAACTCAGCCCGGACAGCGCGACCATGACGATCACGATCATCACCACCAGGACGATGAAACCGCGCCGCCTGGGCACTCGCCAGCCCAGCCGCGCGACGGGACCGCCGCGGCCCGTAGGCCGGACGCTCTGGCCGGTCTGGCGCGAGTCGATGGGCAGGAGTACCCGTTCTCCCGGTAAGGTAGTGTTCATCGCGTTCCCGTTCTGATCCAGTCTTCGGGCAAGGGGGCAGGGGCGGCGGGCGGCGTCCAACGCGGCGGGGCGATGCGCCGCACCGGCGGGCGGACGCTGGAGCGAACCGACGCCTGCGGTTCGGCAGGCGGCGGCCGATAATTGGGCGAGTTGGGCAGATCGACGACCAGCCGGTACGTGGTGCCGCCCCGGCTGGCAGCGGATGCCAGCTCCGGTTCGTCTCGATCGCCCCAGGCAGCCTCGACGGGTGCGTCCGTGCCACTTCGCGCGACGGCCGATCCGCCGCGGGCGCCGCGCGGCGGCAAGTCGGCCAACTGCAGCTGGATCTCGACTGCCGCGGGCAGGGATTTCCGCTCCAGACTGTTCCAAGCGTCCGACCAGCCGCGGCCATCGAAATAGCGAAACTGCAGCGACGTAACTTCCGGGACCCATAACTGGGTGTCGTCCCCGACATCCGGATCGTCCGCAGCGTTCGGATCACCCGCGGCGTCCGGAGCACCCGCGGCACCGGGAGCGCCCGCAGCGTCCGGAGCCGTCGTTGGATCCAGCGGCGTTTCGAAGTCCAATTCGCTCCGCACCAGTCCGTGTCGGCTCGGCTCCGGCGATTCGTCGCTGGCGTCGGGTACAAGAAACGTGTAATGCACGGTGCGCAGTTCCGGCACGCGGGCGGTTCGTGTCTCTTCCGATCCTCCGGCGGACCGTCCGACCGGCACGGGGTTGCCTTGGTAGGGCGTCAGCTGCAGCATGTCGAAACGCAACTCGCGGGACGATCCGAACAGTCCGAACCGGCGGCGCTGTGCCGCGCCGGCCGTCTCGTTCGTGGTGCCGGGCAACGGATCCTGGATCGCGCTTCGCAGATCGTCGGCTATTTGTTCCAGCAGCGCGCGACACAGCTGGACCCGTTCTACCTGCTGTTGCCCTTTGTCGAACAGATCGCCATAGGTGCTCATCAGCATCCACAGCGCGCCCAGCAGGACCGCACACAACGAAGTTGCCAGGAGCATTTCGACCAGGGTAAACCCCCGTCTGCAGCGATTGCGGCAAGCGGACAGAAAGAGGCGTTCTGCACCACGTGGCCCGGTCTCTCCGAGACCGAAAACGAGTCTCGGAGAGACTCGTCCACGTGGCCCAATGTCTCCGCGACCAAGCCCTGCGGCTCCGAGAGACGCGGCACCAGGCATGCCTCTGTGCGACCTCATGGGAATTCCCTTTCGGTCTGGCTGCCGGGGGGCGTCGGGCCACGATTGGGTACGTGAACCCAACGAGTCAAGGAAAACGACTTGCCGCTGGCGCCGGTCGCCGTCTCCAAGGCCGCCGGCGGGGCGCGGGTGACGGTCACCGTGACGGAGGACAAGCCGAAGCTGCCCAGCGATTCGACTTGCACGGTCTGCGACCAACCCGGCAACTGGGGCAGTTCGATCGCCGCTTGGGATTCCAGCGGCGCGGCGCCGGCCAGGATTTCATTCAACCGGCTGCGGCACGCCAGCTGGGCGGCGCTCAACTGCTCGGCGTCGCGAGCGTGGCGGCGTCCCACGGCAGCCAGTTCGCCCAAGACAATCAGGCAGGCCAACAAGATACTGGTGGCCAGCATCACTTCCATCAGGGAGAATCCGGCACGCCGTCGCGGAATCATGGGGCGGCTCCCCCGGAGTTCGGCGAAACCCGCACGTCCGGCACGCTCTCGGCCTCCGGCGGCAACAGCCGCTCGGCTCGCGAGACCTGCACCGTACCGGTCAGGCCGCGGACGCGGAGTTCGGCGCGGTAGGAGGCACTGACCAGTGCGATCCGGGCGTCGAATGTCCGGCCGTTGGGAAAGAAGAGAAGCGGCGCCGACCAGGAAGCATCGCCCTCCGATCCGTCAGCCGTTGCGGGAGATTCGGAGGGCCGATCTGCCGAAGGATCGGCGAACCGCATTCCAAGGGGCAACGTTTGCGGTTCCGTGGCCGACTCGATGGCGACACCGCCTTGGCCAGCCGACGTGGATGCAGCGCCAGCCGACGGCTGGCCGGGCGAGGCCGCCCGCCCGATTTCGAACTGATCGCCGCCGACCTGGTAGCGGAAATAGGTCAGGCTTCCCGATTCAATCGCCCTCAGGCGAGCCTCCAACAGCCGCACTCGAATTTGCCGAGCGGTGTCCTGCAGCTCGCTCTTGGCCGACATGTGTCGCAGCGAAGGGAGGGTCAGGGTGAGGATGACGCTCAGCACGGCCACAACGATCAGCAACTCGATCAGCGTGTACCCCCGCCGGGCCGGGATTGGCGGCGCGGGCGGTTTGCCCCGTTTGCAGACGCGCGTTCGGCGGATAGATTGCAAGCCAGCCACAGCAAGTCAGCCCTCTCGAGCAAGGTCACCACCAGCCTGCCCTGCAAAGAACACTCGTCCGGCGAAATGGCGTAGGCGCACGTCGCCTACTTCGGCGTCACCCGAAGCGTCGGCGAGGAACGAGCCGGTTGCCGCATCAAACTCGCTTACGCTTCGGGTTACGTTTTTTCCTCCGCTCGCCTAACGGGGCGGCATACCCGCTCCGCCACCACCGCCCCCGCCACCGGCTCCGCCCCCGCCACGGGGCGAAGGAGGCCCGCCGAGGTTCACATCGACGTCGATATCGAGGTTCTCTCGCCGCGAACCCGGCTCGCCGTCCTGTCCGCCGCCGCCGACGGTCCAGCTGCAGATGTCGTCCTCGGTGTTATCCTCGCCGTCGGGCCCAAAGGACCAGATATCGGGGGTGTCCGTCGAGCCGCGTTCCGGCGGATAGACATACTGAAAGGCGTTGCCCCAAGGATCCTGAGGGATGGCGTCCGCGCTCACATAGGGGCCCTCCCAACCGCGCAGGGACGATTCGCTGTCGTCGCTGGGCGGCGTCAGCAGGGCCTGCAGTCCTTGTTCGGTGGTGGGAAAGTTCCTTGTGTCCAGGGCGTATCGCTCCAACGCCCCGCGGAACAATCCGATCTGCGATTGAGCCGCGTTCACATCCGCTCGCTTGCGGGCTCCCATAAACCGAGGGACGACCAGCGCGACCAACATCACCAGGATCGCGAGCACGATCAGCATTTCGGTCAAGGTGAACCCGGATCGACGGGTACGGCGACGGTGAAAAATCTTCATTTCCTATTCTCCCTTTTTATCTACCCCATCATCGTCATGGTATCGAACAGCGGCAGCAGCAGGGCCACCAGCACAAACCCGATTAGTGCGCCCATCACCAGCAGCATGGCGGGTTCGGCCATCCGAACCATGACATCGATCTGCCGCGAGGTGCGGCGGTCGATGCCGTCAGCGATGCTCACCAGTACCTGGTCCAAATTATTCGCCTGCTCGGCGACGTGAATCATGGCCATCACCGGCCGCGGGATCAGCCCGCAGGCGGCCAGCGGCTCGGACAGCGTCTCGCCCGCGGAGACGTTTTCCGCGGAATCGCGAATGGCCTGTGCCAAGACGCGGTTGCCGGCGGACTCGCTGCTGATCTCCAGCGATCTCAACAGCGGGACGCCGTTTTTCAGCAGAGTTCCTAGAATGCGACAGAATCGCGACACGGCATAGCCGTGAAATATGGGGCCCGCCAGCGGGATCTTCAATTTCCAGCGGTCGATCCACAGCCGGCCGCGCTCGCGCTGCGCCAGACGCCGCAACCAGAACGCCAGCCCGGCCAGCATCGCGGCCACCACCAGGCCGTACCGACCCAAAAAGTCGCTCAGCCCCAACAGGATCACGGTCGGCAGCGGCAGACCGCCGCCATCCTGTTCCAGACGTGCAAACAACTCGGCAAACTTGGGCACAAACACGACGACCAGGACGATCGTGATGATCACGCCCAGCGAGGCCAGAAACACCGGGTAAATCATCGCCCCGGTGACGCGGCCTTTGAGTTCCTGTTGCTGTTCCAGGAAATCGGCCGTGCGTTTCAAGGCATCCTCCAGGAAAGCCCCCTCCGAACCGGCGCGGACCATGCTGACGGCCAAGTCGCCGAATACCTCCAGGTGCTTGCTCATCGCTTCGTCCAACGGCGTACCCTCGGCGACTTGATCGCGAACATCGACCAGGATGTCGGCCAATCCCGGGTGGGGGCATTGGGCGGACAGGATGCTGAGCGATTCCAGCAGCGGGACGCCGTTTTGCAGCAAGTCGGCCAGTTGGGCCAGGTTCGACACCAATTCAGCGGTCTTGACGCCTCGCTGCCGCTGCCACGGAGAACGCTGCATTTCCACCACATGCAGCGGAAACAGCGAACGCTCGGCCAACGCGGCCAGCGTTTCGCGTTTGCTGGCCGCCGTGATCGTCCCGGCCACATTCTCGCCAGCCAGGGTTCGGGCCGTGTAATTGTACTGAGGCATCGCGCCGCTTCTGAAGTTGCTAATCTGCCTTGGTCACGCGAAGCACTTCTTCGACGGTCGTCTGCCCCCGGCAGACCTTTCTCCAACCGTCCTGCCGCAACGTTCGCATGCCCGCCTCCATCGCCGCCCGTTTAATCACATTGCTCGGCGTCCGCTCGGCGGCCAAGCGGCGGATTTCGTCGGTGGCCGCCAACAGCTCGTACAGGCCCGTCCGCCCGCGATACCCCGTGCCGCGACAGTGCCGGCAGCCTACCGCGCGATAGATCGCCCCGCCTTCTTCTTCACAAGCCGCTCGAGGAAAATCTTCCGGAACATCCTCGGGGCCAGGAATGTACGACTCGCTGCACTCGGAACAGAGCGTCCGCACCAACCGTTGGGCCAGGATGCCCTCGACGGTGCTGGACACCAAAAACGGTTCGACGCCCATGTCCATCAGCCGCATGAACGCGCCCGCCGCATCGTTGGTGTGCAACGTGCTGAACACCAAGTGGCCCGTCAGCGAAGCCTGGACGGCACTCTCGGCGGTCTCCAAGTCGCGGATCTCGCCCACCAGCACGACGTCCGGATCGTGACGGAGAATACTCCGCAAGCTGGCCGCAAACGTCAGCCCAACTTTGGAATGGACTTGGATCTGGTTGATACCGTCCAACTGGTACTCGATCGGATCCTCCGTCGTGATGATCTTCGTCTGATCGTCCTTCAGTTCGCTCAACGCGCTGTACAGCGTGGTTGTCTTGCCCGAGCCGGTCGGCCCGGTGACCAAGATGATCCCGTGCGGCTGCTTGATCAGCCGCTGGAAATGCTGGTACGTGTCGCGAGCCATGCCCACGCCGCGGAGCGAGAAGTTCAGCCGATCCTTGTCCAAGATCCGCATGACGATGCCTTCCCCGTGCAGCATGGGGATCATCGACACGCGGATATCGATCTCGCGTCCCGACATCCGTAACTTGATGCGCCCGTCCTGCGGAACGCGTTTCTCGGCGATATTCAAGCGAGCCATGATCTTCAGGCGGCTGATGATCGCCGCCTGGAAACGATGGATCTGAATGGGCGCCGGCTGCGTCTGCAGCACGCCGTCAATCCGGTAACGGATCTTCAAGCCATCCGCCTGGGCTTCCAAATGGATGTCGCTCGCCCGGCCCTCGACGGCCTCGATCAGGATCTCATTCACCAGCCGCACGACGGACGCTTCCTGCGCCGCCTCGGAAGCCTCCGAACGATCCCACTCCGGCTCGTCCAACACCTCGATGCGATTGTCCTGCTGCTCGCGAATCGCAATCAGGTCGTCGATCGTCTCGGCGCCCACGCCCAAGTGCAACTTGACCAACCGCGCCAATTCGTCGGCCAAAACGATCACCGGCACGACGCTGTCCGGCACCGCTGCGCCGACGGCATCCAACGCCGCTAAATCGAATGGGTTGCTGGTCGCGACGATCAACGAACCGTCCCGATACTCCAGTGGAAACACCCCGTAGCGGTGAACCAGCCGAAGCGGAAAACGACGCAGCATGGCGGGATCGATGGTCGCCATCGACAGATCGACGTATTCCATCCCTAAGACCTCGCCAACAGCCCGCATCAGATCTTCGGACGAGGCGTACTCCAACTCGAGGGTCAGCGAATCCAGGCAGCCATCGCTAGCCAAACACTGGCGGACCATCTCTAGTTCACGCGGGTCAATCGCCGACGCGGCTTGAAAGCTTTTTGCTACAATCATAGAACCGTGGTGTGTACAGCTTAGGTAGGTGGGAAGCAGTCAATTTCGCCGTTGAATCCTTCGGCGAATCATGCCATCCGGGCATCCATGCAACCTTCTCTGTCTCGCTCCGGTCTCGAACGCTAGCTGCTTGTTCCATATCTGCAGCTAAGCGATTATTTCAGGTGTGTTAAAAAGGCGGGAACGCGTAAAGCGTTGATACAGTCGTCAAAAACTCTCCAGTTGAACGTTCGTCATTCTATTCCGGCCGCCGCGGTTCTGTCAACCGCGATAATGCCCACGGACAACGCTATTCGTACAATTTGGAGAGATTCGGGTATTCCGATCTTGAATATACATGATCAGCTCGGCATGTCGCCAGGAGGGGGGGCATGCGCTGTCCTTCACGCCGTGCCGGCGCGCAGCTGCGATTCGACACCGTTGATCACCGGCAGCGGGTATTGGCCCAGCAACATGCGGCGAAGATGGCCGGCCAACAGTTTCGGGCTACCCCGGAAAGCGTCCAGCGTGCTGCCGGCGATGTGCGGGACGATGGTCACGTTGTCCAGTTGGACCAGCGGGTGATCCACGGGCAGCGGTTCCTCGTCGAACACATCCAGCGCCGCGCCCATGATGCAGCGCTCTTGTAACATTCGCACCAGCGCCGGCTCGTCGACCAGGCCGCTACGAGCCGTGTTCACCAGCACCGCCGTAGGCTTCATCAGCCGCAGCTGGCTCTCGCCGACCAGATGATGCGTCTCCGGCAACAGGCGGGCGTGGATCGAGACCACATCCGATTCTCGCATCAGAGTGTCCAAATCCACCATCTCGGCCGGGCTGGTATCGCCGTTGGCGAACGGATCATAGGCGATGATGCGACTGCCCATGGCGTGCAGATAGCCGGCCAGCAGACGGGCCACGGCGCCGTAGCCGACCAGCCCTACGGTCTTTTCGTTCAGTTCTGGAATTACATCGCGGTTCAAGAAATCCCGGGTCCAGCGGCCAGCTTTGAGGGCCGCATGACCGCGAGCGATGTTGCGAACTTCGCTCAGGATCAATCCCAGCGTGCATTCGGCCACCGCACGGGCGTTGCGGCCCGGCGTATTCAGCACGCTGATGCCGCGCCCCGTGGCAACGTCGACGGCCACGTTCTCCGTGCCGCCCCGCAACACGCCGATCACCTTCAACCCTGTCGCCGACTCGATGACCGCTCGGCCCAGCGGCGCAAACTGGACGCACACGATATCAAAGCGGTCCACATCCGCCGTCAACTCCGGTGGCAACGCAACCGCGTCCGGGCCGCCTTGTTCGATCGCCAGATTGGCCTGCTGCAAATCGACCAGCGTGGGATGCTCCCACGACCGAACCTCGACGGAAACGCCCAGGTCAGCCAAGGGCCCGAAGCCTTGTTGCATCAAGTTCGCGGGGATGTACGTGTCACTGATTGCCAAAAGCCTGATCATGATCTGCCTCGGGGGAAACCGACGTGAAGCCTCGCCTGCACGACCGCTGAACCTGAGCAACGAAACCGCGTGCAGTCGGCAGTTGTCGCTCGTTTGGACAAGATCGTATCCTTGCCGCCGGGGCGACGCAAGGACCATTGAACACGCCCCATGGAACACGCCCCATGGAACGTAGAGCCGACGGCGACGGGTGAAACCGGCTCGGACAGGCCGATGGACGCCGGGCGGCAAACGCCCGTTGTGAAACGCCTGTTGTGAAACGCCCGGCTGGCGTCAACGGCTCACCGATTCCAGCACGTTCGGATCACAGCGTCCAGCCTTGGCGGTACTCGCGTTTCACATACTGGTTCAGTTCCGGCAGGTTCGTGCATTTCATGGCGGCGCCGTCCCATTCGACGGGCCGATTCAGGCCGGCTCGCATGGCCAGATGCGCCACCAACAGCATTTCCAAGAACGGTCCGGCGAACGTGGCGAAGCCGGAAAAGGTCGGCCCGCCGCCAGCGTGGCAGGCGCGGAGGAAATCGCCCATGATCCCGCCGGACGGGCGCGGCAGCGTCGCTGGCGGCGGCGTGAATTCCTGGCGGCGCGAGGCCGGCAGCAGGACCGGGCCGCCGCCGTGCGAGCCGCAGCAGATCATGCCCTGGTCGCCCACGAAAACCGTGGCAGCGCCGCTCAGACGCTTGGCGAGTTCCGCGTCCAGCCGTTCGATTTCCGCAAACACCGGGGGATGGTGCGGCCGGGTCTGCGTCGGCTTGCCGTCGGGCCCGCGGTAGCTGCCGTCGGTGTTGGGCTTGCTGCCTTCGTGCCAGAATACGGTGATCGGCGGCAGTTCGCCCCGCTGCGGAAAGTCGTAGCGGACCGTGCTCCACCGCGGGAACCGGTCTTCGCTCACGTCGCCGACATCGAGCAGTTCGACCCGCTGGGGATAGCCCAGCTGGAGGGCAAAGCAGACGGCGTCCATGACATGGGTGCCCCAGCCGCCCAGCGAACCGGTGCCGAAGTCGCACCAGCCGTGCCAGGGCCGGTACACCGAGCTGTACGGACGCGATTTCGCCGGTCCCAGCCAGGCATCCCAGTCCAAGCCTTGAGGCAGCGGTTGCGGCTCGGGCGCGGGCATGCTGCCGCCGAAACGCGAAGCGAAAATGTGCCAGGCATGCACTTCGAGCAGCTTGCCGATCGCGCCGGCGGCAAGCCATTCGGCCAGCGTCTGATGCCCGCCGGTTCCCGAACCTTGGTTGCCCATCTGCGTGACGACCGAGGATTCCGCCGCCGCTTCGCCCAAAGCCCGCGCCTCGGCGATGTGATGCACCAGCGGCTTTTCGCAGAAGACATGCTTGCCCAGCTTGATCGCCATCATCGACGGGATGGCGTGCTGATGGTCGGGCGTGGCGATCAGCACCAAGTCGATCTCGCGATGAACTTTGTCGAACATCAAGCGATAGTCGCTGAACGTCTTGATTCGCGCCGGATCAAAGTCCTTGACTCCCGCCTTGTCGGCGTCGGCGGCGAGGCGTTGCAGGGCTCGATTCAAGTTGCCTGCATCGGGCTCGGCCAGAGCAACATAATTCAGATCGGGACCAAGCCCGCTCATGTGCAATCCCCGTCCTCCGCAGCCAATGGCCGCTACGTTCAGCTTGCGTCCCGGGGCCGCTGCTGACAGGAGTCTCGGAGCGGGAAACAAGTGGGCTGCGGCTACCGTTGACGCCAGGGACGTTGCGCCTTTGAGGATATCACGACGAGTCAGACGTTCGGTCATTGGGGGGCTCCATGATTGGGATACAGCGTTGGGATACTGCAGTATATCGAACACGCCCCCCTGGGCACAAGCGACGCGTGCTCTCGGGGCGTGCTCTCGGGGCGCGTGATTCGTGGTGCTGTCTCACGTTGCAAAACCGTGGCCCAAACGCTGCGGGATTTTGGGGCCGTGGGCGTGGTCATCCCGCCCCGCATCGAGCGAGCCGACAGACCCGCCCGTCTCTGAAAGTCGGCGCATGGTGCCACGCCGGAATTGCGTCTCCGTAACGCATTGCCTGGGCGGAAGATGGAAGATCTAACGGTAGAAGACGGGTATGACGAACGCCCGGTGTCGAGTATCTTGTTCCCTCTCGGTGATTTTGCACAAAGTTACCTCACAAATCTTGACGTGGCTCCCTCGGCGCGGGAAGCCCCGGGACGCGACCATGCCTCTTGTTACCCTTCGCGACTTGACGATCGGCTTTCGCGGCCCGCTGTTGCTGGACGGAATCCAGTGCCAGATCGAGCCTGGGCAGCGGATCGGACTGTTGGGACGCAACGGGGCCGGAAAATCGACCCTGTTGCGGATGCTGACGGGCGAAGTCGAGCCGGACGGGGGCGAGGTTGTGTTCGCGCCGGGCGTCCGCGTCAGCTTGCTCCCGCAGGAGGTGCCGCTGGGACTTGCCGGCCGCTCGCGCGAAATCGTCGCCGACGGACTGCCTCCCTGCGCCCACGATCCCGAAACGCCCTGGCGGAATGCGCTGCGGGTGGACCAGATCTTGGCCCGGATGCAGTTGGACGGCGAAGCGTCCTTTGAATTATTGTCGTCGGGAATGAAACGCCGCGTCCTGTTGGCTCGAGCGCTGGCCGTCCAGCCGGACCTGCTGCTGTTGGACGAGCCGACCAACCACCTGGACATCGACGCGATCGAGTGGCTGGAGCAATTCCTCGATTCCTGGGACGCGACGTTGATCTTCGTGACTCACGATCGGGCGTTCCTCCGCAGGCTGGCCCGTCGAATTCTGGAATTGGACCGCGGTCGCCTGTTCGACTGGTCCTGCGATTACGACACGTTTCTGCAACGCAAGGAACTGGCGCTGGCCGCCGAGGAGAAACAGGACGCCTTGTTCGACAAGCGGCTGGCGCAGGAGGAAACGTGGATTCGCAAGGGGGTCGAAGCCAGGCGGACGCGCAACGAAGGCCGCGTGCGGGCCCTGGAAAAGATGCGGCTGGCGCGCCAGCAGCGGCAGACGAACCCCGGCAGTGTCCGCCTGCAGCTGCATCAAGAGGTCCGCAGCGGGACGCTGGTGGCCCAAGCCGAACGGATCAGCTTTGCCTATGGCGATCGCCCGGTGATTCGCGATTTCTCGACCACGATCATGCGGGGCGACAAGATCGGCATCATCGGGCCCAACGGGGCGGGCAAGACCACGCTGCTGCGGGTGCTGTTGGGCCAGCTGACGCCGTCGCAGGGCAGCGTCCGTCTGGGAACGAATCTGCAGATCGCCTATTTCGATCAATTGCGGATGCAGTTGGACGAAGACAAGACCGTCCAGGAGAACGTCGGCGACGGCTACGAATCGGTGCGGGCCGGCGGCCAGACCAAGCACGTGCTGGGATACCTGCAGGACTTTCTGTTCAGTCCCGAACGAGCCCGTACCCCGGTCCGCTTTTTGTCCGGCGGCGAACGCAACCGCGTGCTGCTGGCCCGGCTGTTTGCCAAGCCTGCCAATATCGTCGTGCTGGACGAACCGACCAACGACTTGGACACGGAGACCCTGGAGCTGTTGGAGGAACTGCTGGTCGCCTACGGGGGGACCGTGTTGCTGGTCAGTCACGATCGGGCCTTTCTGAACAACGTCGTCACCAGCACGATCGTATTCGAAGGCAGCGACGTGAAAGAATACGTCGGCGGCTACGACGATTGGTTGCGGCAACGGCCGCAGGTCTGGCCTGCCTCCGCTGGCCCTGCTCGCGGCACGTCCGAGCGGCGAGACTCGCCTGCGGCCAGCACCGCATCGGCTTCTTCGCCGGCGCCGGCGGGCAAGGGCCGCTTGTCGTACAAGGAACAGCGGGAATTAGCTGGATTGCCGACCCAACTCGAACGATTGGAAGGCGAAATCGCCAGATTGCATCAAGCGATGGCGACCCCCGAGTTCTACAAGCGGCCGGGCCCCGCCGTCGCCCGCGATGCTGCCGAACTGCAGCAACTCGAACAGCAACTTGCCGCCGCCTTCGAGCGCTGGGAAGCGTTGGAGGAGCGCGCGGGGTGAGCGCAAACACTCAAAAAGAAACCACGTGACGCAGAATCGTCGTGTTCAACGGAGCATACGAGGGAGTTCCGGAGCGGTATTCGAGGTGCCGGTTAAAGACGAAACCGACTTCTGTGACGGATCGCTCTTGGCCTTCGATGCCAAGGCAGATGCGGTAGTCCCGATACGTCGCCACGTCGTTCGTCCCCTCGGCCCGCTTGATGGCCCAGGTTCCGCCGTCCATCTCGCCCGTCAAGTACAGCCATCTTTCCCCTGCGACGCGATAAGCGATTCGCGGTTGCGGGAACACCGCATCCAGCCGCAGATCTCGATGAGGCTTGAAGACGGCGCCGAACACAGGCAAGCAAGCGATATCGTCTCGGTCCAGGACATCCAGGCCGATTTGCAGCTGGAATTGGTCGGAGGGCGTATAGTACAGCACACCGTGGCCCGGAAATCGCAGGCCCTTCCGCGCGCTGCCTTCGAAATCGCTGAACCACCCCGCGCGCACCGCGATGTCGTAGGACCAGAAGCTGTCCAGTTGGTTGCGGCGCCCTAGTCTGGCCGCAAAGTCCCACAGATGCGGCGGCATATCCGTGCGTTGGGGACCGCCTACCAAGTGCCACGTCGCCTCCAAACTGAAGGAATTCTTGCCCTCTTCCGGTTCCTTGAAGGAAGTGAAGGGGAGCGTGAGGATGCCCATCCGATTCCCCGAACCCGGAATCCAGTGCAACGATTCCGGGTTCCCGGAACCATCGTAAGAGTATCGTCCAAAAGGATCGTCGCGCCAGGGGTCGAGAGGATCGGGGGCGATTTGGATCAACTCGCCGGTCGTCTCCAGCCACTGGCCCGCCCGCGGCAACGGAATTTCTTCCTGGTGGTCGACATCCTGAATGCCGCTGTTCGCCTGCCAGGTCGTCGCGGCAAATGCTCCGGAAAAGTCGCAACCCTCCAAGGCTGGCGGGGCCCGTTCGCCGAATGCTGTCGGTGCATTTATCGGATCGTCCGGAGCAGGCAAACGGCGCAAGTTTTCGGACACGCGCAGCGTTGCCGGCACGTTGCCGATCGGCGGAGCGACAGACGACTGTGCCAACGCAATCGTCGCGGAACCACCGACTGCTAGCACGAGCAGCCAGATCCCACGCCGGAGAGGATCGGAAATCTTGAAGGAAATCCGTGGGGAAACCATGAAAAAAGACCTCGACATGCGCGAGCTGGACAAGTCGCGGGAGTATCCTCGCTTGACGTGTGCGCGTACAGACCGATTTTTCAACGAGCCGCCAAGACACCAGCTGCCTAGAAAGAGTGTTTTTTCCCCAGCAGCGAGGATTCTCCGGAAAATGGCTATAGACAACCTCTGGGATCGTCCGGGATAATTCGTGGCCAGATTTTGAGTCACTAGAGAAAGAAGGTAGCCAATCGTGCTGACGGGAAAAGAGCGACTTCGTAAGGCGTTTCGTTGTGAAGAGGTGGACCATGCACCATGGGTTCCGTTTGTCGGATGTCACGGAGGCGCCCTGCTGGGCCTGACGGCGACGGAGTATTTGCAATCCGAACGGCGGTTGATCGAAGGCGTCGAGGCGGCCATTGCGCGCTACCGCCCGGACGGCATTCCTGTCGCTTTCGACTTGCAGATCGAGGCCGAGGTGTTGGGCTGTGAACTCAATTGGGCCGACCAGACGCCCCCTTCGGTCCGCGACCACCCATTGGCCCTCGGGCATCCGCTCGAAGCGTTGCGGGTTCCCACGCCGGAATGCGGCCGCATCCGTACCGTCCTGGCCGCGGCCAACGAGTTGTGCCGCCGGCATCCGGAGGTGGCTTTCTACGGACTGGTGACCGGGCCCTTCACCTTGGCCCTGCATCTGCTGGGGACCGATATTTTCATGAAGATGTTTGACGCGCCGGACTATGTCGGCCGGGTCATGGGGTTCTGTCGTGACGTGTGCAGCGCCCTGTCGGGTTATTACCTGGACGCCGGCTGTCCGATTGTCGGCATGGTCGATCCGATGACCAGTCAGATCGGTCCGGACCAGTTCCGCGAGTTCGTTTCGCCGTTCGCCACGTCGGTTTTCGAGCACATCCGGCAGCGTGGCGGATTGAGTTCCTTCTTTGTCTGCGGCCACGCCCAGCAGAACGTCGAGGCCATGTGCGATTGCCGCCCCGACAATATCTCCGTCGACGAGAACATTCCGCTGCAGTACGTCCGCGACGTCTGCCTGCCGCGCGGCATCAGCTTTGGCGGCAATCTGCAGTTGACGAGCGTGCTGTTGTTGGGCAAACCGATCGATGCCCAGCGGAACGCGCTCGCCTGTTTGGAAATCGGCGGCGAACGCGGCTTTGTCCTGGCCCCCGGCTGCGACCTGCCGTATGCAACGCCGCCGCAGAACCTGGAGGCGGTGACGCAAGTCGTGCTTGATCCGTACCAACGCCAGGTCGTCAAAGCCAGCGTCGCCGAGCAGTCCGACGACGATCGGCTCGACATGCGCGAGTACGGTCAGGCCGACAAGGTGATCGTGGATATCATCACGCTGGACTCCGAAGCCTGCGCGCCGTGCCAGTACATGGTGGATGCGGTGAAGCAAGTGACGCCCGAGTTCGAGGGAATCGTGATCTGGCGCGAGCACAAGATCAAATACCGCGAGTCGCTGGTGTTCATGACCTCGCTCATGGTTCGCAACGTGCCGACCATCTGCATCGACGGCGAGATCCGCTTTGTCTCCCGCATCCCGCCGCGGGACCAGTTGATTGCCGCCATCCAGGACCGGATCAACGAAAAGTTCCGCATGAAGATCGCCCGCCGCAAGGCATCGTTGTACGTCCTGGGGGACGGCGGAGCCGAATGTCAGGAACTGGTGCAGCGATGCGAGCGGGCGATTGCCGAGTTGGGGGCTGACGCGCACGTGAGCACGGTCACGGATCCGGCCGTCATCGCCTCGTACGGAGTTGCTCCGATCCAGACGCCCGCCGTCGTGATGGCTCGCTATGTCTTGAAATCCACCCGCCGGATCCCCGACGTCGCCATCATCAAGGAATGGCTCAAGGGGGACTAGGATCGCAAATCCGCGTCCTTTCGGCCACGGCCGAGTCCTTGGCGGCCGAATCCTCTGCGGGTAGTTGCAGACTTGACGCCGAGACGGCAAAATAGGGCCTCGTCAAGAAACTGTTTCAAACCAAAGCCTCGATCGCACAAGGAGACACACATGGCACGACCGGTCACGTTGTTCACCGGCCAGTGGGCCGATTTGCCCGTACAGGAAATGGCACGCAAGGCGAAGGAATTCGGCTATGACGGGTTGGAGTTGGCTTGCTGGGGCGATCATTTCGAGGTCAAGAAGGCCCTGACGGACGACAGCTACTGCACGCGGAAGCGAGAATTGCTGGAAAGCTTTGACCTGCAATGCTTTGCGATCAGCAATCACCTGGTCGGCCAAGCGGTGCTGGACATTATCGACGAGCGGCACAAGATGATCGTGCCCGACTATGTGTGGGGCGACGGCGATCCGGCCGGAGTCACCCAGCGGGCGATCGAGGAGATGAAAGACACGGCTCGGGCGGCCCAGAAACTGGGCGTCAGTGTCGTGAACGGCTTTACGGGGTCCAGTATCTGGCATCTGAACTACTCGTTCCCGCCGGTATCGGCCAAGATGATCGATGCGGGGTTCGAGCTGTTGGCCGAGCGGTTCAATCCCATTCTGGACGTGTTTGCCGAATGCGGCGTCAAGTTCGCCTTGGAAGTTCATCCCACGGAAATCGCCTTTGATCTGTACACCGCCCAGCGAGCGCTGGAGGCACTGGACCATCGCGAAGAATTCGGTTTCAACTTTGACCCCAGCCACCTGCATTGGCAGGGCGTCGATCCCGTCGAATTCATCCGCGCATTCCCCGACCGTATCTATCACGTCCACGTCAAGGACGCGATCACCACGCTGAACGGCCGCAGTGGAATCATCGCCAGCCACTTGAACTTTGGCGATCATCGCCGCGGTTGGGATTTCCGCAGCCCGGGACGTGGCGGAATCAATTTCGAGGAGATCATCCGGGCGTTGAACGACATCAAGTACGCCGGCCCGCTATCTGTCGAGTGGGAAGATTGCGGGATGGAACGCGAGTTCGGGGCCCGCGAGGCATCCCAATTCGTCAAGAAACTGGACTTCGCTCCCAGCGGCCGCGCGTTCGATGCGGCGTTCGAAGAATAGTATTGTTTTACCCCGTCAGCGTCATCTGCGGACACGGGGGCGATTGTCCGCAGATGACGCGAACCGAACCCAGGATTTCCCGACCATGCCCACGAATCGTCGCGACTTTTTGACTCGCGGTGCAATCGGTACCGCCGCATGCGCTGGCTTGTTGTCCAGCCACGGTTCGCCGGTGCTGGCAGACTCGGGCGAGGCCGGCGCGCCGCGCCTCTACGGCTTCACGTATGCATTGAATACCGGCACCATTCGCGGGCAGAAGCTGGGGTTGGTGGGCGAGATTGAAACGACCGCCAAAGCCGGCTACACGGGCATCGAGCCTTGGTTGGGCACCATTCACGAGTACGTCCAAGCGGGCGGCGTTTTGCGGGATATCCGCCGCCGCTGCGAGGACTTGGGACTCGGTGTTTGCAGCGGGATCGGCTTCGCGGCCTGGATCGTGGACGACGACGAGCAGCGTCGCGTGGGCCTGGAACAATTGAAACGCGATATGGACGTGCTGGCCCAGATCGGCGGCACGCACATCGCCGCCCCGCCCGCCGGCGCGAATCGGCCCGGCAGTCGCCTCGACTTGGACGAAGCAGCCGCGCGGTACGCCGTGATCCTGGAACTGGGTCGTGAAATGGGCGTGATCCCGCAGGTCGAGATTTGGGGATCGTCGGCGAATCTCAGCCAAGGCAGCCAAGCCTTGTACGTGGCCGCGAAATCCGGCCAGCCCGACGCCTGCGTCCTGCTGGACGCTTATCACATGTACAAAGGCGGGACGCCGCCCAGCGTTTTGAAACTGTTGGGCCGGCAGGCCGTGCATTGCTTTCACATGAACGACTACCCCGCCGAACCGCCGCGCGAGACCATCACCGATGCGGACCGCATCTGGCCCGGTGACGGTATTGCCCCGTTGGCCGAAATGCTCGGCTATCTGGCGGGCAATCACTGCCAGGTAGTGCTGTCGCTGGAGTTGTTCAACCGCGACTATTGGCAATTGCCCGCCGAAGAAGCAGCCCGACAGGGATTGGAAAAGATGAAAGCTGCCGTCGCCGCAGCCGGGCTGGCGTGACGCCGTTCTGGGGCCTTGCCGCCTGGCCCATACAACGAATACCGCTGCCGCCCCCGTATGGGCTGCGGCCACTGGCACTGTTATGCTGCCAGCTTTCACTGTACCCCCCATGGAGCAAATCCCGTGAGCAGATGTTCTTTTTTCATGATTGGATTCGTGTGCTGGGGGGCCTTGACGGCCGCTGCGGCCTTGCCCACGGCTGCGCAAGAGTCGACACCGTCGCTGGTTGGCTCCGCGGCGCCGGACTGGCCGCAATGGCGTGGTCCGCACCGGGACGGAATCTCTGCGGAAACCGGGTTGCTGCAATCCTGGCCCGAGGGAGGCCCGAAACTGCTATGGAAAGTCTCCGGCATCGGTCAAGGCTACTCGTCTCCGATCGTCGTAGCGGACGGGGTCTACATCACGGGCGACCAAGACCAGGAATTGGCGATCAGCGCGTTCACGCTGGATGGTCAACCCCGCTGGAAAACCACGAACGGCGAGTCCTGGAGGAATTCGTATCCCGGCGCACGGTCGTCCTGCACCTACGACGACGGTCGTCTGTATCACATGAACGCCCATGGACGCCTGACTTGCCTCGACGCCGCGACGGGCGACGAAGCGTGGGCCGTGAATCTGCTGGAGCAGTACGACGCGAACAACATCATGTGGGGCATCAGCGAGTCCGTCGTGGTGCATGGCGATCGCGTGTTTGCCACGCCCGCAGGGGCCAAGGGCCTGATGGTGGCTTATGACAAGCGGACCGGCGCGGCGATTTGGGCCACTGCGGCACTGGACGGCGAGCAGGCATCTTATTCCTCGCCGATCCTCATCCGTGTCGGCAATCGCCAGCTGCTGGTCAACGGCGGCCTGAAGTATGTGTTTGCCGTCGACTCGGAAAACGGCGACTTGGTTTGGCAACTGCCGCAAGTGGATCCCAAGAATACGGTCAACACGACGCCGGTGCTCTGCGGCGGGCGGTTGCTGTTGACCAATTCCAGCCGCGGATACGGCGCCGCGTTTGGCGTCCAGCTGGGCGACGACTCGGCGTCACGAGCATGGACCAGCGAGCTGTCGATCAGTCATGGCGGGACGATCGGCGTTGACGGCCGGCTGTACGCCTCCAGCAGCCGGGGCGAAGTGCGTGGCTGGGTCATGATCGACGCGGCGACAGGCAAGCCGACGCAAGTCAGCGACCTGGACGGCGGTTCGCTGATCTTCGCCGATGGGCGGTTCTACTGCCTGACCTCGCCGGGCCTCATGACGCTGCAAGAACTGACGGAGGCAGGATTTCGAACCGCAGGCACCTTCCGGCTGGCAGACGGGAAAGACGTCTGGGCCCATCCCGTGCTGTGCCAAGGCCGGCTGTTCCTGCGGTATCGCGATACGCTGTCCTGTTACGACGTACGGCGCTAGCCGATCCGGATCATTCGCTGGCCGGATCGCGCCACATCGCGATTGAATCGTGAAGCCAGCGGTTTCATCGTCAGCAACTCCGCGGGTAGATCGAGGTTGGATTTCGGATCAAAGGACGGGCAAGCTTGCCTGTCACGATGCTTCAAGTTGCCGCCCGTCCAGGTGTTTGTCAAGACGGAGGCGAGGTGCCGTGTGTCATTCCCGTTGGTTTCGCTGCGTTGGTGACGACGCATCGCGACCTACGTCTCGTCGGGCTGAATCCACCTGGCCGTTGGCGTTGCCTGCCAGTCGGCCATGCGCTGCAACAGCACCTCGACCCTGTCGCTCTCCAACACCAACCGCCGATGCTCGGCGTTCAACAAACGGACTTCCACCGCATGGTCCAGGAACCGCAGCAAGTGATCGAAGTACCCCGACACGTTCAGCATGCCCATCGGCTTGGAGTGCAGGCCCAGTTGTCCCCAGGTGAGTACCTCACTGAACTCCTCGACGGTTCCGTATCCGCCGGGCAGCGCAATGAAGCCTTCCGCCAAGTCCGCCATCAGGGCCTTGCGTTCGTGCATGGAGCCGACGATCCGCAACTCCGTGATCCCCTGGTGCGCCAGTTCCTTCTCGACAAGTTGCCGTGGAATGACTCCGATCGCCTGTCCGCCAGCCCGCATTACCTGGTCTGCGATCACTCCCATCAAGCCGATGTTCCCGCCGCCGTACACCAAGGTGATGTTCTGTTGAACAAGGGCCTGGCCAAGGGCCTGGGCAGCCTGCCGAAAAGCCAAGTCGTTGCCGGCGCTGGAGCCACAAAAGACGCAAATCCTCCGCATGGCCATCCCGCCTCGTGTTATTTCTGGTTCAAGAGATTATAGCACGATTACGGTGTGGCCGTCGAGTTCCACGAGTTGGTAAAAAAAAGGGCGAATGGAACGGGGTTGCCCGACATACATTACGTACCAGATGGTGCCATGCCCCCTTCGCAGGCTCGACCCGCAGCCGACGACGGTGAGTCGGCCTGGCGGCCCCTGCGTTGCCGGCTTTCACGTTGCACGCTCCGGGGTGGAAACACGGAGGTCCAACGCCGGAGTTCCGGATTCGTCGCTCGGCTTCCCGCCGGGCGGCAGCGGCTCGGTGCGGCGGCCCTGTTTCATCATCAGCAGACCGGCGATCGTCAACACCACGCCGATGGCCAATGCGCCGGACAGGGCTTCCTGAAAGAGCAACACCCCGGCGATGGCTGCCATCGTGGCTTGGGTGGCGTTCAGCGCGTTGACGTAGACCAGGTTGGCCAACTGCAAGGCCTTGGTCAACGCCAAAAACGCTACGGCATTAAAGACTCCCGCCCAGACCATCATGGCGAAATCGTCCGGCGACGTGTCCGCCATGCCTTGCCAACCCATCCGCCAGTAACTCCAGCCGCCCAAGCTGATCACCCCGAGCAGACTGACTGTGAACAGCGTGATGGACAGCGAAGCCCGGCCCTTGACGCCGTAGCGGATGACCACGCCGAGAATCGAGTACGCCAACCCGGAGAGCATGGCGCCCCCTACGCCCAAGGCGATCAACCACCAGGCGCCACGCTTGTCCGCAATCCCGCCGGCGACGGATTGGTGGGCGTCGCCGGCCCCCAACGACAGCACCGCGATGGCCGCGATCAGCGTCAGGACGGACGCCAGCATTCGCAATGTCAAGGGTTCGTGCAGCAGCATCCGTCCCAGCAGCGCCCCGCCCAGAATGATCGTGCCCAGGGTCAAGGGAACGGCCAGCGCCAACCCGACCACGCCCAGCGACCATTGGAAAACAACATTGCCGATGACTTGCCCGATCAGGGCCCCGATGGACAGCAGAACCAGAACGCGGAATTCCGGCAGGATCTTTCGGCCGCGGCAGGCTTGCACCGCGATCCACGGTCCGACCAGCAGCAGGGTCGGGACCGCCTTGACCGCGGAAACCCAAATCGGATCGCAATCCGACACGCTCCGCAGGCAGGCATTGGCCGCGGTATAGCCGACCGCCGAAAACAGGCCGCAGAACGTGCCAAACAGGGCTTGCGGCGCGGGGGCGGAGGGAGCAATGGCACTTGCGTTCAAAGCAGCGGTCACCCTTCGGGGTTATAACTCGGGCCGGAGGCCGACAATCGTGTCTTCGTGTAACGCCCCGCCGCAGGAAGCGACGGTTTGTGGCAAAGTTGCGTCGAATCGAACCGCGGAATTCATTGCTCACCGGTCGTGCCGGCCAGAATACGACTCGGCGGTTCCCCGAACGTATCCTCGGTCCCGACGACGGCCGAACCGTATCCGCGCTGCAGTTGGTCGCCATCCTCCGCGTCCCAACCCAGGCGGTTCCGCAGCGCCACCACGGCGGTCATCATCAGGTGAAACAAGACCGGGGTCAACAGCAGCGTAAAGACGGTTGAAATCAGCAAACCGCCCAACACGATCGCACCCAGCCCGCGATACAGTTCGCTGCCGGCGCCGGGAAACAGAACCAGGGGCGTCAAGCCGAACACGGTGGTGGTGGTGGTCATAAAGATCGGCCGAATCCGCGTCCGCACGCTTTCCAGGATCGCCTCGCGCTGACGGTATCCATGCTCGCGCATGTGGTTCAATGCCTGATGGACGATCAGAATCGGGTTGTTGACCACGGTCCCAATCAGGATCACGAAACCGAGCATGGTGACCACGTCCAAGGTTTGCGGCGGCTGGCCCAACAGCACCAAGTACGCACTGAGCAATCGCAGCCCTAAGACGCCGCCCACGGCCCCCAGCGGCACGCTGGTGATAATCACCAACGGATACAGCCACGACTCGAACAAGGCGGCCATCAGCAGGTAGGTGATCAGCAGGGCCAGCACGATATTGAACCGCAGGGCGAACCAGGCCTGACGCAGCTTGTCGGCCGTGCCGCTGAGGTTGATCACGTACTCGCGTCCCAGTTGGCCGCTGGCTTGCAGCGGCGCGACGATTTGTTGCTCGATCCGCTCGATCGCATCCTGCAGGGCGATGTTCGGTGGCGGGGTGACCTGGATGGTGATCGTCCGCTGCCGCTCGCGATGGTTGATCTGCTCCGGACCGCTGCTCAACCGCACGTCTGCCAAGGCGGCGATCGGGACCACGCCGGTGGCGGTGGCGACCGGCAGACCGGCCACATCCTGGGTCCGGCCGGCATAATCCGAGCTGCCGAGAATCACCAGATCGATCTTGTCGCCGCCCATGAAATAGTCGGTGGCATAGGCCCCGTCGATCAGCGCATCGACGATGTAGCCCAGGTCGGTCGCCGAGATGCCCAGATCGGCGGCCTGGACCAGCTTGGGATCGACGTGAACTTCGGGACTGGACAGATCCAAACTGGGAATCGGCCGCGCTTGGGCCTCGGGAATCACCGGCTGGGGGCCCATCAGCTGGCCCATGATCTGCCCGCCCAAGGCCACCAGCTTGGGCAGTTCTGGCCCGGTGATTTCCACATCGATGGACCGCCCGCCGGTCAGATTCTGCTCGAACAGACTCGATTGCGCCGCGACGACGATCGCCCCCGGCAGCTTGCTCCGCAGGCTAAATCCCAGCGGCACCAGTTCGCGAGCCCGCATCGGATCGACGGCACGCATTCCGATGAACACCTGTCGCCTGCGGGCGACGCAGAAAAAATCGGCGATGGGCGGAAAGGGCAACTGCTGCGCCTCGGGGCTGTCGGGATCCACGTCCCAGTAGGGCCGCAGTTCGTCCTCGATGACCTGCCCCATGCGGCCCAGTTCTTCCATGTTGTAACCCGGCGGCGGCAGGATGATGCCGAACACCAGATTGCGGTTGCCGCCCGGCAGATACTCGACTTTGGGCCACAGCAGATAGGTGCTCACGATCGCGAATCCGGCCAGCGCGGCCACCACGACAACGCCGCGAAGCACGCTCCGCTGGATGCCGGCGTTGACCCACACCACGTGCTCGACGAACTGATTGCCCAACCGATTCAACGGCCGCAGCCAGCGCCAGCCGGCATAGGCCTCGCCGCCCCGCTGGCCGTCCGTTTCCGCCCCGTGACGCTGCTTGCGCAACAGCCGCGCCGCCGAGACGGGAATCAACGTCACGGAACCTACCAGGGACAGCCCCACGGCCGAGCTGATCGCCAATGCGATGTCCCGAAACAGCTGCCCCGCCTCCTCCTCGACGAACAGCACCGGCAGAAAGACGGCCAGCGTCGTGACCGTCGAGGCCACCACGGCCCCCCACACCTCTTTCGTCCCCCGCTCGGCCGCCCGCATCGGCGAATCGCCCTGCTGATAGTGCCGATAGATGTTCTCCAGCACAACCACCGCGTTGTCGACCAGCATCCCTACGGCGAACGCCAGACCGGCGAGGCTGATCACGTTCAGCGAACGGCCCAGCATGTGCAGCACCAGGAACGTGCCGATGATGCTGGTGGGGATCGCCAAGCCGATGACCAGGGTCGAACGGCCGCTGCGCAGAAAGGCCAGCAGCACCAGGACCGTCAACACGCCGCCGATGTAGATATTGTTGGTTACCAGGTCGACGGCCGCATAGATGTACTCGGTTTCGTCGTAAGTGTGGCTCAGCACCAGCCCGCGTTCCCGGAGCAGGCCCTCGTTCAGCCGCTCCTGGACCTCGCGCAACCCGGCCATCACATCCAGCACGTTGGCCCCGACTTCGCGCTGGACATTGATCGCCAGACTGTCCGCGCCGTAGCGGCGGACAAAGGCTTCCGGCTTTTTGTAATCCAAGCGGACTTCGGCCACATCGCGAATTCGCACCGGCGAGCCGTCGATCACGGCCAGGATCTGCGTTTCCACTTGTTCCGGCGAGCGGAACTGGCCCAGCGTCCGAACCACGTAGCGACGTTTGCCTTCCCAGAAGTCGCCGCCGGAGGTATCCCGGTTCTGTTCCCGCAGGACCCGCCGCAGATCCGCGATCGTCAACCCTCGCGCGGCCAGCCGTTGGGGATCCACGATCACCTGGAACTCGTCCTCCATGCCGCCGAACACGTTCGAGTTCGATACGCCCTCGACGCGCTCGAACGCCGCCTCGATGCGATCTTCGGCGAACTTCCGCAGTTTCGGGATCTCGATTCCCGTGGGCAACAAGGGCTTCAGGAGCGGATTGCGGGCCGCGGCATGGCGGAGGCGGAGGGCCGCCAAGCCGGGATTGGCGGTCCGCAGGATCGGCTCCAAGTCGGCAGCGGCCGCCGGATGCTGCCGCTGAAACGCCAGAAGCTCCTCGGCCTCGGGCATCCGGTGGCTGAGGATGAACCAGGCGATGGGCCGATCGGAGGCGCTCGACGAACTGATCACCGGCTGTTTCGCGTCGATCGGATAGTCCGCCACCTGTTGCAGGCGGCTGTTGACCTTCAGCAGCGCCTCCTCCATGTTCGTGCCGACCTTGAATTCCAGCGCGATGACGGCCACCGAGTCCTGACTCTCGGAAGTCATCTTCGTCAAGCCTTCGACGCTCTGCAGGAACTCCTCCTGCTCGCGGACGATCTCGCGTTCGATTTCCTGCGGACTGGCGCCCGGCCAGCTCGTGGAGACGGTGATCGTCGGAATCTGCACCTCGGGCGTCAGCTGCATGGGCATGCGCATCAGCGAGATCACGCCGAACAGGGCGACGATCAGCACGCCGACGGTGACCTTGACCGGATTGTGGATAAAGGATTGGATCAGCGTCATCGCGGTTTGACCGGGCTGGAAGCGGAGGAAGGGGCGGGGGGGGACGGGGAACCGCTGCTGGCCGCCGCCGTGCCGACGGTCACCGGCGCGTTGGGCATGAGCCGCTCGTTGCCGCGAACGACGACCTGCTGGCCCAGCTGCAAATTCCCCAGGACTTGGATCTCGGCCCCGTCGGCAACGCCCAATTGGACGGGGACCGCCGCAGCGATCGTCTTTCCGGACTGAGGGTCGCGGACGATGACGTACACAAGGGGCGCCGGCCCGCCCAACACCAGCGCGTCCTTGGGAACGAGCATCGCCAACTTGGGTTCGGCAACGGCCAGCGTGACGCGGGCGAGCATTCCCGACTTGAGGACATGCCCCGAGGCATCGCGCGGATTGGGAATGACCATCTTGACAGGGAAACTCCGCGAACGCACGTCCGCTTGCGGAACAATCCGCGAAATCTCGGCCTCGAACAGCTTGTCCGGCATGGCATCCAGACGCAGCGAAGCGGACATCCCTGGCCGAAGTGCGGCAATGAACTCTTCCGGCACCGAGACGGAAATCTCAATGGGATCGGCGGACACCAATTCCACGACGAGTTCGCCCCGTTTGATCCAGGCACCGTCCTCCGTGTGCTTGGCGGTCACGTAGCCGTCGAACGGGGCCGCAATCGTGTACTTGTCCAACTGGTCTTCGAGCAATCCGACTTCGGCCTCCTGCTTGGCCACCAGCGCAGCGGCCTGCAGGATCTTCTCATCGCGCGGGCGAAGCTTCAGCTGGTATGTCGCGGCGGCTTCCAGCGCCGACTGTTCGGCCGCCATCGCCACCGACCGAATCTCTTCGAGTTCCTCTTGCGAGGTCGCCACCCCCCGGGCAAACAACGCCTCGGCGCGCACCAGCCGCGAGCGGGCATATTCCTGCAAAGCCTGGGTGCGGGCCACCGCCGCTTGGGCTTGTTCACGCTCCGCGGGAAGCGAGAATTTCAGTTCCTCCAACTCGCGTTTGCGAAGCTCCAACTCCGCTTTGGCCGCATCGATTTCCAGCTTGATCGTCACCGTCCGCACCTCGGCCAGCGTCGCGCCCGCCTGCACCCAATCGCCGTCGTTGACCAGCAGATCCAGCACCCGGCCCTCGACCGCGCTGCCAATCACGCTCCGCCGCTCCGGCATCACCGTGCCCACAAACGTCCGGCCTTCGGCCACCTCGCGCTGCACTACCTGGGCCGTCATCACCAGCGCTGGTTCCGCCGCCGGCTTGGCCGCCCCTTCCGCTGCCGACCCCACCGACGCCGCAAAAACCATCGGAACCGCCGCAAAGAACCTGGCCACGACGGATTCCTGCCTCAAGTGCTTTCCCATCATTCGCTCGAACTCAATCAAAAAAATCATCCGAAACCGCTCGGGGCTGGGACACCAGCTCCGCCCAACGATCGCCATACATCCCCAACAGTATAACCAAATACCTACGGCAGTTCCTCTCACGAACCGCCATCAATACGGCCCGCGGATCTCGGGGGCGACTTCTTGCTGGTACAACTCCAGCAATTGCTGATGAGTCGCCTCGCCCAAGGGCAGCAAGTCCGACGTCGTGGCGTTGTTTTCGGCATGGGTGGGTTTCGTTGCGCCCGGAATGACGGTGCTGACAGCGTCGTGATCCAGGATCCAGCGCAACGCGAGCTGCGACATGGCCTCGCCGCTGACGGGATCCAAAATCGCCTTGACCTTCTCCGCCAACTCGACGCCCTTGGCGAACGGCAGACCGGCGAACGTTTCACCCACGTTAAAGACCTGGCCGTCGGCATTATAATGACGATGGTCTTGCGGCGAGAACTGATGGCCAGGCTGGAATCGCCCAGTCAGCAGACCGCTGGCCAGCGGCACGCGCGCCAGAATCCCGACCTCGTGCTGGCGAGCCAACGGCAGCAGGTCTTCGGTCAGCTTTTGGCGGAAGATGTTGTAGATGACTTGCAGCGTCTCACAGCCCGGATGCGCCAAGCACAATTGGGCCTCTTCGACCGACTCGACGCTGCATCCCCAATGCTGGATCAGGCCCTCGCGCTTGAGGGTTTCCAAATGCTCGAAGACGTCGCCCCGCCGATACTCCTCGGTCGGCAGACAGTGCCACTGCTGCAGAAAAAGCGATTCCAACCCCAGATTGCGCAGCGACTGTTCGGTCGCCTGGCGGGCCATTTCGAGCGTGATCCGCTCGGGCCACTGAAGCCCCAAATCCAGCCAGATCTTGCGGCCCAGCTTCGTCGCGACGTGGAGCGTATGATCGGTCTGTTTCAGGAACTTGCCGATGATCCGCTCGCTGACTCCTCCCCCATACACATCGGCAGTGTCCAGGAAATTCACCCCCGAATCGGCCGCGCGGCGGAGGATCTCCAAGCCGTCGTCCTCGGAGACTTGTCCCCAGTCGGCGCTGCCTAATTGCCAGGTTCCCAAACCGACCTCGGAGACCTGGATCCCCGTCCTGCCCAATTTGCGGTGTTTCATGACTTCGGCCCCCTTTCGTGTTCTGTGTAGCGTACCGGTTGCAGGCCGCACGCGAAAGTCTCCCGGCCGGGGCGGCACGGGGAATTCTCGCAGCGGGCACTACTGAATCGAAGCGAAATTGATCCGGGTCAAATGCCGAAGCTCGCTCGGGCGATAAGATACCAACAGTGTGAGCGGATTATAGCGGATTATCCATGTCGGGTTAAAAGTGGGGGACGCCGATGGCGGTTACACGGAAGATCGTTCATATCGACGAAGACAAGTGCGACGGTTGCGGACAATGCGTGCCGTCGTGTGCCGAAGGCGCCATTCGGATTCTCGATGGCAAAGCACGTCTGGTCTCCGACAAGTACTGCGACGGACTGGGGGCCTGCCTGGGCCATTGCCCGCGAGACGCGATTTCGATCATCGAGCGCGAAGCACCGTTGTTCGACGAACACGCGACACACTCGCATCTGGCCGCTTTGCGGGAATGCGAGGCCACGCGGAACGGAACCGGCGGTTGCCCGGGGGCGGCGGTCAAGGACTTGCGTTTGAACGTCTTGTCCAACGGGCCGCCGATGCCAGCGGCCAGCGGCGGCGCTCCGGCGACGGCAAACAACGTTCCGAGTCGCCTGGGCAACTGGCCGCTGCAACTGCCGCTGGTGCCCCCCAACGCGCCGTTCTTGCGCGAGGCCGACCTGCTGCTGGTGGCCGACTGTGTGCCCGCCGCCCATCCGGATTTTCACCGCCGCTTCCTGAACGGCCGCCCGATGGTCATGGCTTGTCCCAAGCTGGACAACGCGGCAGCACACATCCAAAAACTGGCTCAGATCATCCGCGTCTCGGGCCTGCGGAGCATCACCGTGCTGCACATGCAGGTCCCCTGCTGTACAGGCCTGTTGCGCATCGCCGAAGCGGCCGTGGGGATGGCGGGCACGCACGTGCCGATCCACGACACGACCATCGCGCTGGACGGCCGCGAATTGACGGCCGCGAATTGACCGCGGCAGATTGACCGCGGTCTTCGAAGTTGCGCATCGTCTCCGCCGAGCTTGCTCGGTGGGACGACGATTCTGCACTATCGAGAGCGATCGAGAGCGAATCGAGGAACTACGAGGCGTCTCGCCCCCGCCGAGCTTGCTCGGTGGAGCGAATGATTCGGTTACCGGGCGCGAGGAACTCCAATCATTGCTTCCACCGAGCAAGCTCGGCGGGGAGCCGAAAATGCTGGGATACGACCGTAGTGCAAAGTCACCGCACCACGGAGCAAAGCTCGGCGGGGGCGGAGCCCGAGGAAAATGCGCAACTTCGAAGACCGCGGGCATGGTGGGGCGATTTCGCTGCCGATCTACGCTTGGCTGGGCAGTTCGCTGACGGGGATCCCCAGCGCGTCGGCCACGCCTTTGCCGTAAGCCGGATCGGCCTTCAGGCAGTTGCCGATGTGGCGGAGTTGGATTTCCCGCGGCGCCCCGCCGATTTCGCGAGCCGTGTTGGCGAACAAAACCGCCTGCTGGTCGGGGCTCATGCGACGGAAAAGCATCCCCGGTTGGGAATAGTAGTCGTCATCGTCCTCGCGATAGTTCCAGTGGTCGGCGGCCCCCTCCAGGCTCAGCGGCGGCTCGGCGAATTCCGGCTGCTGCTGCCATTGGCCGTAACGGTTCGGCTCGTAGCCCAGCGTTCCGCCATAATTGCCGTCGACCCGCATGGCCCCGTCGCGATGATAGCTGTGAAACGGACAGCGGGCCGCGTTGACCGGGATCAGGTGGTGGTTCACGCCCAGCCGGTAGCGTTGCGCATCGCCATAGGAAAACAGGCGGCCCTGCAACATCTTGTCCGGCGAGAAGCCGATGCCGGGTACGATGTTGGCCGGGTTAAAGGCCGACTGTTCGACCTCGGCAAAGTAGTTCTCCGGGTTGCGATTCAGTTCCAGAACGCCCACTTCGATCAACGGATAATCCTTGTGGAACCAGACCTTGGTCAGGTCGAAGGGGTGATAGGGACAAGTCGCTGCGTCCTTTTCCGGCATCACCTGGATGAACATCGTCCAACGGGGAAAATCGCTCCGCTCGATGCTGTCGAACAGGTCGCGCTGGTGGCTCTCCCGGTCCTTGCCGACGAGGGCTTCGGCCTCTTCGTCCGTCAGGTTGCGGATGCCCTGCTGCGTCTTCAGGTGAAACTTGACCCAGTACCGCTCGTTGTTGGCGTTGATCAGGCTGAAGGTGTGGCTGCCAAACCCGTGCATGTGCCGATAGGTGGCGGGGACGCCCCGGTCACTCATCACGATGGTGATCTGGTGCAAGGCCTCGGGAAGCGAAGTCCAGAAGTCCCAGTTGTTCCGGGCGCTGCGCAGATTGGTACGTGGGTCGCGTTTGACCGCATGATTCAAGTCGGGGAACTTCAGCGGATCGCGGAGAAAGAAGACCGGCGTGTTGTTGCCCACCAGATCCCAGTTTCCTTCCTCGGTATAAAACTTGACGGCAAAACCGCGGATATCGCGTTCGGCATCGGCCGCTCCGCGCTCGCCGGCTACCGTGGAAAAGCGGGTGAACAGCTCGGTTTTTTTCCCCACCTCCGAGAAGATCTTGGCCTTGGTATAGCGGGTGATGTCCTGGGTGACGGTGAACGTGCCGTAGGCGCCGGAGCCCTTGGCGTGCATCCGCCGCTCGGGGATGACCTCCCGGTCAAAGTGGGCCAGCTTCTCCAGGAACCAGACATCTTGCAGCAGCATCGGGCCGCGCGGTCCGGCGGTCATCACGTTCTGGTTGTCAGCAACCGGAGCACCGGCGTTGTTGGTCAGTTCCTTCGCGTCACTCATGTTCCTTCTCCTTCGTTTGGAGTTACCTTCGCCTTCCGGCACTCCGGGCACATTCCCATGAGTTGAACCGAAAAATCACAAATGTCGAATCCGTGCAGCTTGCCCTTGGGCAACGAAATGCCGTCCAGGTCGGAACTCTCCCAATCCACAATTTTGTTGCAGCCCATGCAGACCAAGTGGTGGTGGCGATGCGTCTTGGCATCGAAACGAGCCGCTGCGCCTGGATGGTGAACTCGGCGGATCAATCCGAATTCGACCAACATCTCGAGGACTCGATAAACCGTCCTGCGAGAAATCTCCGGACTCCGCTCATGCACCGCCTCGAAGATCTGATCCGCCGTCGGGTGGTCGCTGCGTTGCAGCAGTACCTCGAGGACCGCGCGCCGCTGGGATGTCAAAGGCAGTCCCCGCTCGCGGCATACCTGCTCCAGCTTCTTGAGCCTCTCGATAGCATACACGTCCATATCGCAACATTCTATGTCATTTGACATTTTGTGCCAACCAGGAAACTCGCTGCTGGGAAACTTCTTGCCGTCCGCAGAGGACGCCGACGAACTTGGCGCGGCCTTCGACCGCAACCAGGAGTCGTTGAACGGCGAGCCGCAAGAACGGCGAGCCGCAGGATGGTGCGTTCTCTCAGCGTTTGCTCCAGGACTTGAAGCGAACTCCCCACTTGCCAAGTTCTAGCTCAGCGGGTCTAACTGGCAAGATGCCTAGCACCCCGAGTTGGACGGAGTTGTGGGATCTGGCAGAATAAAGAGGGGGTCCGAACGATGGAAACTCCGTTCCTTGATGGGCCTGGCCGATTCTGATGTCCGTGTTTTCCCTCTTGATGATCGAGACCATGACTGAATCACCCGCTGTTCCGAAACGCGTCGCTGTCGTGGGCGGAGGCATCTCTGGCTTGGCCGCTGCGCATCGTGTGCATGAATTGGTGCCTGACGCCGAGGTGTTATTGTTCGAGGCCGCTCCGCGTCTGGGCGGCGTTCTGGAGACGGTGCGGCAGGACGGTTATCTGATCGAACGCGGCGCGGACAACTTCATCACCAACCCCACGTGGGGGATCGAGTTGTGCCGTCGCGTCGGGCTGGGGGACCAGTTGCTGCAGACGAACCACCAGCACCGCCATGCCTTTGTGGTGTGCCGCGGACGGTTGCACCGGATCCCCGAGGGGTTCGTGATCATGGCCCCCAGCCGCATCTGGCCGGTGGTCACCACGCCGATCCTCAGTCCGTGGGGCAAGCTGCGGATGGCTTGCGAGTACTTCGTCGCCCAACGCCGCGAGGAGGGTGACGAGAGTCTGGCCTCGTTTGTGACGCGGCGATTTGGTCGCGAGACCTATGACCGGCTGGTCCAGCCGCTGATCGGCGGCATCTACACGGGCGATCCGGAGAAATTGAGTGTGCGGTCCACGATGCCGCGGTTCCAGGACATGGAGCGCGATCACGGCAGCCTGATCCGCGCCGTCTGGAAACAGGCGGGCAAGCAGCGGTCGCAAATGCAGGGCGGCAGCGGGGCGCGGTACAGCATGTTCATGACGCTGCGGGACGGCATTTCCAGTTTGATTGACACGCTGGCGGCGCGACTGCCGAAGACCGCGGTTCGGACCAGTACGCCGGTCAGTCGTCTGGCGCGGGATCCGGCGGGAGGCTGGCTGGTAACGATCGCCGGCGCGGCCCCCGAGACGCTGCGTTGCGATGCCGTCATCCTGGCCCCCAAGGCGACCGCTGCGGCCCGTTTGATGGCAGAAGTCCACCCGCAGTTGGCCGAGCATCTGGCGGCGATCCCCCATGCCAGCTGTTCGGTGGTGTGCCTCGGCTATCGCCGCGAGCAGATTGCGCACGCCATGGACGGTTTCGGTTTCGTCGTCCCGCGGGTCGAGAATCGCAGAGTCCTGTCGGGCAGCTTTTCCAGCGTCAAGTATCCGGGGCGAGCGCCCGAGGGCTCGGCATTGGTCCGCGCGTTTATTGGCGGCGAATTGCAGCCTGAACTGGCGGCCCTGCCCGACGACGAACTGGTCGCCATCGCCCGGGAGGAACTAGGCCAGCTGCTGGGGATCTCCGGCCAGCCGAACCTGGTGCTGATCAGCCGCTATGATCAGGGGATGCCGCAGTACTACGTGGGGCACGGCGAGCGGATGCAACAAGTCGAGTCCGCATTGCAGGAACTGCCCGGCCTGTACTTCACGGGCAACGCCTTTGGCGGCGTCGGCATTCCGTTCTGTATCTACAAGAGCGAAAAAGTGGCCGAAAGGGTAGCTGCGCAAGTGAACGACGCCGGCTCGGCCACGTAGCGTGAGATTCATTCCGCTGCCGGAAGATCCTGACTTCGTCTGGCGGCGGCAAGGGACTACAAAGCGAGCGGGCAAGGGATTTCGGGCCAGGCGTTGCAGAAAAGATCGCTCCCCATACTGGACTTGTCGAGTAGCGTTCCGTTATCTTGTGCGTCGGTTGATCGAGAGTCTCGTTGCGGACGCCGTCCAGACGCCCGCAGCTCGGCAGATTTCCCACCCATGAGGAGCCCCGTATGGACTATCGCCGCATCATTCCCTGCCTGGACGTCAAGAGCGGCCGGCTGGTCAAAGGCGTGAATTTCGTCAATCTGCAGGACGTTGGCGATCCGGCGGAGAGCGGGGCCGCGTACAGCGACGCGGGGGCGGACGAGTTGGTTTTCTTGGACATCACGGCCAGTGTCGAGGAGAGGCCGACGATGTTGGCGGCCGTGCGGCGCACGGTCGAGCGGATTTCGATCCCGTTGACCGTGGGGGGCGGCATCCGCACCGTTGACGATATCCAAGCCCTGCTGGACGTGGGCGTCTCGAAGATTTCGATCAATACGGCTGCGGTCCGGCGGCCCGAATTGGTGCGGGAGGCGGCGGACAAATTTGGTTCCGAGCGGATCACCGTGGCGATTGACACCCGCCAGTCCAGCACGCTGCCATCCGGGTTTGAAGTCGTCGTTCGCGGCGGCACGCAGGGCGCCGAACTGGATGCCGTCGCTTGGGCGCGGCAAGTTGAAGAGTTGGGGGCCGGCGCGATCCTGCCCACCAGCATGGACACGGACGGGATGCAAACCGGCTATGATCTCCCCATGACGCGGGCCATCGCCGACGCCGTGCGCGTGCCCGTCATCGCCTCTGGCGGCGCCGGCACGCTGGAACACTTGCGGGAAGCCATCGTCGACGGCCATGCCGATGCCGTGCTGGTGGCGTCCATCGCGCATTTCGGTACCTATACCATCCGTCAGATGAAAGAGTACCTGGCGGCTCAAGGAATCCCCGTACGGCTCTGAAGAGCCAAAGGAAACACAAAATGGATTGCCAAGCCTTCATCGAACAGCAGGTGGCGTCCCTGCGTCAGACCGTCGGCGACGGGCTGGCGATCAATGCGTTGAGCGGAGGTGTCGACAGCTCGGTGGTTACCGCCTTGGGCCATCGCGCGCTGGGCGACCGCTTGAAAACCGTGTTCATCGACAACGCTTTGATGCGCGAAGGAGAACCGGAACGCGTCGTGCAGATGTTCGCCGAACTGGATATTCCCGTCCGGCGAGTTAACGCGATGCAGGAATTTCTGGGCGCCTTGGCGGGACTGACGGACCCGGAGGAGAAGCGTCAGGCGATCACCGCCACGTTTTATCGCGAGGTGTTCGGGCGGCTGGTTCGGGAGAGCGGCGCCAAGTTCCTGCTGCACGGCACGATCTTGACGGACATCGAAGAGACGGTCGCCGGCATCAAGCGGCAGCATAACATCCTGGCTCAGATCGGCGTCGATCCCGAGCAGGAGTACGGCTACCAGGTGCTCGAACCGCTGGCGACGCTCCGCAAGGACGGTGTCCGCGAGTTGGCCCAGCAGTTGGGTTTGCCGCCCGAGATCACCGAGCGGATTCCGTTTCCCGGGCCTGCGCTGGCAACGCGTATCGTCGGCGAAGTCACTCCCGAGCGGCTTGCCACGGTCCGAACCGCCACCGTGATCGTCGAAGAGGAATTGGCCGACACGCATGCTTTTCAATACATGGCAGTGCTGTTGCAGGACAAGGCGACCGGGATTCGCGACGGGCGGCGGGAATTCGGCGATATCATCGTGGTCCGCTGTATCGACAGCGTGGACGCGCGCGAGGCGACTGCCGTCGAGCTGCCCTGGGCCAAACTGTCGCGGATCTGCCGGCGGATCACGGCCATCCCCGGCGTGAACCGCTGCCTGTACGACCTGACCCCCAAACCGCCGGCCACCATCGAATATGTCTAGCTGAACCCGTCTCGCTGAACCCATCTAGCCAGATATGCAGAAGGAACTCCTCCGTGCCAAAACGCGCAGACATCCGCAAAGTAATGATCATTGGGTCCGGGCCGATCGTGATCGGTCAAGCCTGCGAATTCGATTACTCGGGAACGCAGGCCTGTAAGGCACTTCGCGGGCTCGGCTACGAGATCGTCTTGGTCAACAGCAATCCGGCGACGATCATGACCGATCCCAGCATGGCCGATGTGACGTACATCGAGCCGCTGAACGTGGAGCGGATGGTGGAGATCATCGAGCAGGAGCGTCCCGATGCGTTGCTGCCGAACCTGGGCGGTCAGACGGGACTGAACCTGTCTTCGGCACTGGCCCGCCTGGGTATCCTGGCCAAGTACGACGTCCAGGTCATCGGGGTGCCGGTGGACGCCATCCACCGTGGCGAGGATCGCCAGGAGTTCAAGGACGCGATGACCCGGCTAGGCATCGAGTTGCCGCGGAGCGAGATTGCGCACAGCGTGGAAGAAGCCGAGCAGATTATCCAGCAGATCGGGCTGCCCGCGGTCGTCCGGCCCGCGTACACGATGGGCGGCACGGGCGGCGGACTAGTCTACAACCTAGACGAACTCCGAGCCGTCACCACCCGCGGACTGGCCGCCAGCATGATCGGACAAGTGCTGATCGAGGAGTCCGTCGAGGGTTGGGAGGAGCTGGAATTGGAGGTCGTGCGGGACGCCAAGAACCAGATGGTCACGGTTTGTTTCATCGAAAACGTCGACGCGATGGGCGTCCACACCGGCGATTCGTATTGCGTCGCGCCGATGTTGACGATTGCGCTCGAGTTACAGCAGCGGCTGCAGAACTACTCGTACGCCATTGTCGAGTCGATCGGCGTGATCGGGGGCACGAACATCCAGTTCGCCCACGATCCCAAGACCGGCCGCGTATTGGCCATCGAAATCAACCCTCGCACATCGCGCTCGTCGGCGCTGGCTTCCAAAGCGACCGGGTTCCCCATCGCCTATGTGTCGTCGCTGTTGGCCGGCGGCTTGACGATGGACGAAATCCCTTACTGGCGCAGCGGAACCTTGGAAAAGTATGCGCCTTGGGGCGACTATGTGGTCGTCAAGTTTTGCCGCTGGGCGTTCGAGAAATTTGACGGCCTGCAGGATCGGCTGGGCACGCAGATGTTGGCGGTTGGCGAGGCGATGAGCATCGGCAAGACGTACAAGGAAGCGTTTCAAAAAGCGATACGTTCGGTGGAAATCGGTCGCCACGGCTTGGGTGGCGCCAAGGATTTCGCGCGGCGGTCGCTGGACGAGTTGCTGGGGATGCTGGCGCAGCCGTCCAGCGAGCGTCAGTTCATGATGTACGAGGCGCTCCGCAAAGGAGCCGATGTGCAGACGCTGTTCGAGCGGACGCACATCAAGCCCTGGTTCATCGAGCAGATGCGAGAACTGGTTGAACTGGAGGAGGAAATCCTTTGTTTCCGAGGCCGGCCGTTGCCGGACGAGTTGCTGGCCCGCGCCAAGAAAGACGGATTTTCCGACCGTTATCTGGCTCGCTTGCTAGGCGTACCCGAACACGAAATCCGCGCGCAGCGGAAATCCGCGGGACTGGTTCCCGGTTTCCATCCTGTCCGTGTCAGCGGCGTGGAAAACGCGGCCTACTACTACAGCAGCTACAACGCGACGGATGCGGCGCCGGTCTCGCAGCGTCGCAAGATCATGGTCTTGGGGGGAGGGCCGAATCGTATCGGGCAGGGAATCGAGTTCGATTACTGCTGTGTCCATGCCGCCTTTGCGCTCCGCGACGAGGGCGTAGAGTCGATCATGGTCAACTGCAACCCGGAGACGGTCTCGACCGACTTCGACACCGCTGACAAGTTGTATTTCGAGCCGCTGACGGTCGAGGACATTCTGGCGATCTGCGATAAAGAGCGGCCGGAGGGCGTGATCGTCCAGTTCGGGGGCCAGACGCCGTTGAATATCGCCGCCGAATTGGCCGCGGCCGGCGTGCCGATCCTGGGAACTTCGCCGGATACCATCGATCAGGCGGAAGACCGCGATCGGTTCCGCCAGATGATGCGCAAGCTGGACATTCCCGAGCCGGAATCCGGCATGGCGAGCACCCTGGACGAAGCCCTGGCAGTGGCGCACGAAATCGGTTATCCGCTGATCCTTCGGCCGTCGTTCGTACTCGGCGGTCGAGCGATGGAAATCGTTTATGACCAGCAGATGCTTGAACGCTATGTGACTGCCGCCGTCGACGTTTCGCCGGAGCGGCCCATTTTGATCGAGAAGTTCTTGGAAAACGCGATCGAAGCCGAGGCCGACGCTATATCGGACGGTCAGGACGCCTTTGTGCCGTCGGTGATGGAGCATATCGAGCTGGCCGGGATTCATTCGGGCGATTCCGCCTGCGTGATTCCTCCGGTCAGCATCCCGCCACGGCATTTGCAGACAATCTCCGAGTACACGCGGCGGATCGCCCTGGAACTGAACGTGGTCGGCTTGATCAACGTCCAGTACGCGATCTTCAAGGACACGGTGTACGTCCTGGAGGCCAACCCACGAGCTTCGCGGACGGTGCCGTTGGTCTCCAAGGTCTGCAACATCCCGATGGCCCGCTTGGCCACGCTGGTCATGTTGGGCAAGAAGATCGGGGACCTGGACTTGCAGCACCGGCACATCCCGCATTTCGGCGTCAAGGAGGCCGTGTTTCCCTTCAACATGTACCACGGCGTGGATCCCGTGCTCAGTCCCGAGATGCGTTCCACGGGCGAAGTGCTCGGCATGGCCGATTCGTTCGGCTTGGCGTTTTACAAAGCCGAAGAGGCAGCGCAGCCGGCGCTGCCGCTGGAGGGATCCGTCCTGATCACCGTGGCGGATCGCGACAAGCCGGAGGTGCTGGCCGTCGCCCGCCGTTTTGCCGAACTGGGGTTCTGCATCAAAGCCACGCAGGGCACGCACACCCTGCTGACCGAAAACGGCATCGTTGCCGAGCAGATTCTGAAGCTTCGCGAAGGCCGGCCCAACATTACCGATGCGCTGGTCAACGGCGAGATCCAGCTGGTGATCAACACGCCGCGGGGCAAGATCGGCCAAGCGGATGACGCCTACATTCGGACCACGGCCATCAAGCACAAAGTGCCCTACATCACGACCCTGGCCGCCGCGCACGCCGCGGCCAAAGGAATCGCTGCCTACCGCGCCGGCCGAGGACAAGTCAAAAGCTTGCAGGCCTACCACGCTGGTATCGAATAGTCATCTTTCGCCGAGCAGGCTTTGGTGCGGAAAACGGTAACCGCACCGAACGGTTCTCGACTCGCGGCCAGGCCGCCAGCCGAACGTGATTCTATCGCCTCACCCCCGAATTCCAGGCAATGTTTGGGTTATTTTCATCGGAAAGATCGGTGGGGGTAGCCTTTGCGGGGTGGTTCGTGGTATACTTCGCAAGCTCCGCCACCCTGTTGACTCGACACAGGAGCCCCACCCAGAGCCAAAAACACTTTCATTTTCATCGGTCACCTACCGTTTGGCAGGCGGCTTTATGCAAGGATTCTGTGTATGCATCTAATCATCTTGCGAGTGGTCTTTCTGGTTGTAGCTGCCGGACTAGCGACCTTGCTCATTACCGATGGCGATGCCAAGTTCGAGCGCCCCTGGGTCGTCTTCGTGGGCGTGATCGTCCTCGCCGCCGGCGTGGTGGGCGTAGATATGCTGTTTCGGAAGAAGCGGTTGGATACCATTTCCGCCGTCTACTTCGGCTTGATCGTTGGGATTTTCTTAACCTATGTGGTCAGTATCGCCTTGACGCCGCTGATGCAAGGCAATCCCCACGTGGAACATATTCGCTTGGTTCTGGGAATGGTCTTGTGCTACGCCTGTGTCAGCCTGCTGATGCAGACCAAGGACGATTTCCGGTTTGTGATCCCGTACATCGAATTTGCCAAAGAGGTCAAGGGACTCCGACCCTACTTGTTGGATACCAGCGTCGTTATTGACGGACGAATCGCCGACGTGGTGGAAACCAGCGTTTTCGACAACCAGCTGATCATGCCTCGATTCATCTTGGGCGAGCTGCAAAACATCGCGGACAGCAGCGACAAGATGCGCCGCGCTCGCGGACGGCGAGGTCTGGATATCCTGAATCGTTTACGTACCAGCAAGGCGGTCGAGTTCAAGATCTACGATCGCGAACTTCCGGAGATGGCCAACCAACCGGTGGACATGAAGCTGGTTCTGCTCGCCAAGGACTTGGACGGCAAGATCATCACGGGCGATTACAATCTGAACAAGGTTGCCCGCTTGCACAACGTGCCGGTCATCAACTTGAACGATGTGGCCAATGCTCTCAAGCCGATTTTCTTGCCCGGCGAGCGAATCGAAGTCAAGGTGGTCAAGCCTGGTGAGGAGCCTGGTCAAGGTGTGGGATACTTGGACGACGGCACCATGATCGTCATCGAAGGCGGTCGGTCGCACATTGGCGATATCATCACCATGACGGTCACCAGTGTCCTGCAAACAAGCGCGGGACGGATGATCTTTGGCCGCTTTGATCAGGTGGCCTAGGTCCGTCTGCGCCCACCTAGAAGGCAGGTTTTCCAGCCGGCCGTTTCCAAGCGTGCAGATTGTTGGACCTGCGCCACGATTCGGGCAGGTTAGAAACCTTTTCTACGAATCTTCGCGCCGCCGCCTTCGGTGTCTAGAATACCGCGTCGGCAATTTCGTGCCGGTCTTTCCGTTTTACCAAAGAATAGGATTTACTCCCTTGCTGCGAACTCACACTTGCGGCCAACTTCGGCCGGAACACGTTGGACAGGAAGTGACACTCTGCGGATGGGTGGATAGCACCCGCGACCACGGTGGCGCGGTATTCATCGACTTGCGGGACCGCTATGGCAAGACCCAGGTCGTGGCCAGTCCGCAGAGCGGCTCTGAAATCTTGGATCAAGCCGGACGGTTGCGATCGGAAGACGTGATCCGCGTCGTCGGCATGGTTGCACGGCGACCGGAAGGCACCACCAATCCCAAGTTGGGCACGGGCGATATCGAGCTGCGTATTTCGTCGCTGGAAGTCCTCAACCGCAGCAAGACGCCGCCGTTTACGCCAGGCCAGCCAGAATTGCCGACAGAAGATTTACGTCTCAAATACCGTTACCTGGATTTGAGGCGGACCTCGATGCAGCAAACCCTGCTGCTGCGAAACCGGATCATCAAGACGATGCGGGACTATTTTGCAGAACACGACTTCATCGACGTCGAAACGCCGATCCTGGGTCGCAGCACGCCGGAAGGGGCGAGGGACTATCTTGTCCCCAGTCGGGTATCGCCGGGAAAGTTCTTTGCCCTGCCGCAATCCCCGCAGTTGTACAAGCAGATCCTGATGGTCGCCGGTTATGATCGGTACGTCCAAGTTGCCCGTTGTTTCCGCGACGAGGATCTACGAGCCGATCGTCAGCCAGAGTTCACGCAATTGGACCTGGAGATGTCGTTCGTGGACGCTGACGACATCATGGGCATGATTGACGGATTGGTCGTTCGTTTGGCCAAGGAAATCCTTGGATTGGAGGTGGAAACGCCGTTGCCGCGGATGACTTATGATGAAGCGATGGAGCGATTCGGGCACGACGCACCCGATTTACGTTTCGGCTTGGAGTTGATCGACTGTACCGATTTGGCCAAGGAAGCCGAATTCCGCGTATTCCGAGAGACGGCGGATGCGGGCGGCCGCGTTCGCGGGATCAACGCCAAGGGCGCCGCCGGTCAATTCTCACGAAAACGGCTGGACGAATGGACGGACTGGGTCAAACAGGACTTCGGAGCCAAAGGATTGCTCTGGTTCCGCGTCGAGGAGAACGGATCGTTGTGGTCGCCGGTGTCCAAGAACTTTGCCGAACCCCTGTTGGCGAGAATCGGCCAGCGCTTACAGGCCCAACCGGGCGACCTGTTGCTGTTCGTCGCCGACGCCTGGGAAGTCACGTGCAAGGCCCTCGCTGCTTTGCGCAAGCGTCTGGGCGCCGAATTGAAGCTGTACGACCCGCAGACGATGAGCTTCTCGTGGGTCGTCGAGTTCCCGATGTTTGAGTGGAATAAAGACGAGCAGCGGTGGGATGCCATGCATCACCCGTTTACGTCCCCTCGGCGGCAAGACATCGACTTGCTGGAAACCGAACCGGCCCAATGTCGAGCCCAAGCTTACGATCTGGTCATCAACGGTTCGGAAGCGGGGGGCGGTACTATCCGTATCCATGACAGCCAACTGCAACAAAAAGCCTTCAACTTGCTGGGCATCGACGAGTCGCGGGCTCGCGAGCGGTTCGGCTTCCTGCTGGAGGCGCTGCAATTCGGGGCCCCACCGCATGGCGGGATCGCGCTGGGAATCGACCGGATCGTCATGTTGTTCGGCGGACTGGACAGCATCCGCGACTGTATCGCGTTCCCCAAGACGCAACGGGCCACGGACATGATGACCGAAGCGCCTGGCGAAGTGGACCGCAAACAGTTGGAGGAGCTTTCGATCCGCCTCGCGACGCCCGCTCCGAAATAAAGCCACAGCATTCAGCAAGGGCTGGGCGCGCTTGCTCGTCAGCTCCCATGACGGGCAAGAGCGCCCGTCTCACGTTTTTCCCGCCGAATCGCACTTCTTACGCCGCCGGTTTGCCAACCTGCCCCACGGGCGACGTGCCATTCGGCCAAGCGTCGGCTCGGGCGATGTCTCGCAGCGAGGCACGCCCGTCCGCGTGGCAAACCCACGGGCTATTCCCAGTCTTCGTCGTCTTCCTCCTCTTCGTCGTCTTCTTCATCGTCATCAAAATCCCATTCCGAGTCGTCCTCCTCGTCCTCCCACTCCTCCTCGTCTTCTTCTTCGTCGTCTTCGACCTCTTCCCATTCGTCCTCGAGTTCCTCGTCCTCCGGTTCGTCTTCCTTCAGTTCTTCCTCTTCGACTTCCTCTTCGATTTCCTCTTCGAATTCGTCGTCCTCGTCTTCGTCTTCGTCGAATTCTTCTTCGAGCTCGTCCTCCTTGTCGTCATCGAAGGCAGTGGCGAGACGGGGATTGGCCAGACGGGGCCCCACCATTTCCGCATCGTCACGATCGAACTCAGGTTTGTTCCAGGTCAGGCCCGAGCGTGTCAGAACAGGCATGCTACCTTCCTCCTCACTTGATACCGAATCAACTTCAACTTGACCCAAGGAATTCCCCTGGGCGCCCTCTGGATGGGCGGCTGCCGCTACGTCAGGACCGTCCCGACGCAGTTGTTCGACCCGAGGAAGACTTTCGAGGCTGTCCAACCCGAAGACGCGCAGGAAGTGCTTTGTCGTCGTGTACAGGTAGGGTCTGCCCAAGTCTTCGCTTCGTCCACCAATTCGTACTAATTCTCGATCCATCAGTTGACGCAAGATTTCTCCACAATTCACACCGCGAATGGCCTCGATCCCCGCCCTTAAGATCGGCTGGCGATATGCAATGACCGCTAACGTCTCCAAGGCCGGAGCGGACAATCGGGTTTCTCGGGGCACGCCGTCCAAACGCCGAACCCAGCCAGCCAGTTTTCCCCGAGTCATCAGTTGAAAACCGCCGGCAACTCGTTCCACACGGAATGCCTGCCCGGTGGCGTCGTACAGTTCGTTCAAACGACGAATCAGCGTCCTCGCTTCCGTTCCATCCGCTAGGTTAGCATATTGGCTGAGCTTTCTAGTCGTCAACGGCTCACGAGCTAAAAAAAACACGGCTTCCAGTCGTTGCAGCCGATGGTCTCGCCCCTGCGGTCGCCGACCGACGCGTTCATCCTTCGGCTTTGCGCCGCGTGATGGCCATCGCTGGATGTCGGCAAACAGTCCACCACTGGGCGCGTTAATCCGGGACAAGTCGTGCTGGTATCTTCCAGACACGCTTGCCAATTGCCTCGCCGTCAGCTGGGAATTCGCTCGCATTGTTGCCATGCCGCTTCAGTCCGCACATTTTATCACGCTGGAACCAATCCAACGAAGGTCGATACAATATGTCAAAGACGGAGTAGTCAACAAGCCCGCTTTAAGGGAAGCTAAAGAAATTTAGAAAATTGCGTAAGGCAGGGGGCCGAAATGAGCGAAAACATCAACCTTGTGGCGCCGCGTTCGAGAAAGGGACGCGGAGCCTACTGGCTGTTGGGCGCGCTGGCGACATTCGGACTGAGCGTGGTTGTCCTGATCGCGACGTTCCTGTTCGGCCAGCATGGCGGCGAGGAATTCTGTCCGGATACGTTCACTCGACGCAGTTTCTATTACTTCCAAATCCCGTTGCTGGGCCTCCAAGTGACACCAATCCTGCGCGACGACACGACGAACTCGCTGGAGAACTACCTGCTCGCCCACAAGCTCGTCCCTCCCAACTCGACCGACAATCCCCGCTGGGACTTGGTGATGGCCCGCTCGGCCGGCTCTCGACTCGTTCGCGGCGACGCGGAAATCCTGTGCAGCTACCTGGACGCGACGAATGACAACCAAAACCTGTACTGGCAACGCTGGAGCAATACCCACTCAGAAGCTGCGAAGGTACTCTGGCCGCTCGTCGCCCAACTGGCTCGTCAACAACTGTATCTGTTCGTTCCCGAACTGTTTGAATTGGCGGACGGGGAATCCGATCCCGAGGCATTGGCCAAGGAACTGAATCAGTCCCTGACACGGCAATACCTGCGATTGGCCAAGATCCAAGAACAATTGGGCAACCACCAATCAACCCTCGAACTACGGAATCACGCGAGCCGACACGCCGGCTCCTCCGCGCCGTGATCAATCGCCGGAAGGAGCCGTTCGGCGGTCATCCGCCGGCGTTCAGGATTTCGAGCGGCAGCAGCATGTTCAGGCTGCCGGAGCGGAACCCTTCCAGGTCCAACGTCACGAATCGGAAGCCCAGCGCTTTCAAGTCATCCACCAACGTCTGCCGCGTGGCTTCCTCGATCAATCGTCCCAACTCGGCCGCCGGCACTTCCAGCCGTGCCAAATCGCCTTTGTGGTAACGCACCCGCACGGTTCGCAACCCCTGCGCGCGAAGCAACCGCTCCGCCTTGTCGATCATCGCTAATCGTTCCGACGTCACCTCTTCTCCGTATGCGACCCGGCTGGCCAAGCATGGCATGGCCGGTTTATCCCAGATCGGCAGGCCCCAGTCGAGCGCCAGTTGCCGCAGTTCGGCTTTGTTGATCTCGCATTCCAACAGCGGGCTGCGCACCCGATGCTCTTCCGCCGCCTGCATGCCGGGGCGATAGTCGCCCACATCATCTGCGTTGGCGCCGTTGACGATCACGCGGACATTGAGCCGCGGGGCAATCTGCTCGATTTGCAGGTACAACTCGGATTTGCAGTGGTAACAGCGATCCGGGGCGTTTTGCGTGTAGTTCGAGTTGGCAAATTCGCCGGTCGAGATGATCTCGTGACGGATTCCAATCCATTCCGCCAGACGCCGAGCCTCGTCCAACTCGCCGTCCGCCAGGCTGGGGCTGACGCCCGTAACCGCCACGGCCCGATCCCCCAACGCCAGTTGCGCCGCCTTGGCCAAAACCGTGCTATCGATCCCTGCGGAAAACGCGACCGCACAGCTTTCAAAACTCCGCAACCGTTCGAGCAATCGCTCGCGTTTCGTCTCCAGATCGCTTCCCAAAGCCATCCCTCGCTCCACAAAAAAAAGACAGTCTCTCCGCCGCAATGCCGTGGCGGTACGTTTTGTGAGAGCCCGCAATAGAAAAAGGGGGAGCCTGGGCTCCGGGTTGTGTGATCCAACTCGGCGGGCAGACTGCCAAGCAGTCGGCCCAAGTTGGCTGTACACGCGGCCAGAACCAAAATGTGGGCCCCCTGCGGTTCTCGTTTAACGGCTCATCCAAAGATCGACACCGGCAACACGAACATGACAGAGAGACTGCCTAAATCCCTTACCATAAATCCCGCATCGCTCATTCATCAGCCGACCGTATCCCGCGTCAAAGGCTCCATGACCTTCGTATTTCGTTCGATCGCCAAAATGACGGTCCGCTGCTCCATTCCATCGCGACTGCCGGCGACAACCGGCAAGACCTGGCGTCGGTCCGGCATGCCCTTGCGCACCAAGAAGCTGCCGTCCTCCCGCAGCCTGACGGGTTGTCCGGCCAGGGAGACATGGGCGTCCGGCCTGGTCCGGCCAAAGACGATTAGCTCGGCATCGACGTCCAACGTGAAATTGGAGCGACGCCCGGACGCCGAATCCGCACCGACGCCATACCTGCTGGACAACGGTGAGTCCATCGAACGATTCAAACGCTCCTCGAACAGTTCCTTCAAGTCGCCACAGTCCTGATCCTCGTCGTATCCGCCGCTCATCGCGTAGACCTTCTCGTAGTCCTTGGCGACGTCGTTCCAATTCTGGTCCAACGCATCATTGGCCCCGGGACGGGGCGTGGTCACCGCATTGCTCCGGGTGACGGAATAAAACCGCCCGTTGGCCGCCAAATAACCTAAATCTACGCGAAAACTCTTCGGCGGATCGTTGACATCCAGATACCAATTGTTCACGCCTCCATGTACCTCAATCTCGCGAACCACTCGCTCGGACGTATTGGTCGTCGGGCCGGAGGCAACCTCCAGCAATCGCAAGACGGGCTTCGCGGTGTGCCAGAATTCGTTCATCGCCGCCCGTACACGTTCGACGCTCGACCGACTGACTTCCCAGCACGCATGAAGCCAGTACGAGTCGCGAACCATCAGCACGAGCCGATCTCGGCGAACTCGACGCCTGCTCCGCCGACGCGAGGTTTCCCCGCCGCTGGTATCGCTCTGTCTCGCAGCGATCGGAGGATCCGTCGCCAAGTCCTGCAGACGCTCGCGCTCTTCGTGAGCCAGCTTGATCTTTCTCGCGATCAGAGGACTCCTGGCCGGCGCCGATCCATTGCTCGACTTGTGCCCTTCGTCGGCCTTGGTGGCCACATTCTTCTTGCCCGCCACCACCGCTCTGGAAGGTTTCGCTCGCTTCAGGCCGACGCGTCCTGCCGCCTTGGTGCCGTCGGCCGCCTTGGTGCCGTTAGCCGCCTTGGCGCCGTTGGCTGCTTTGGCGCCGTTGGCTGCTTTGGCGCCGTTGGCGGCCTTGGCGCCGTTGGCTGCTTTGGCGCCGTTGGCCGCCTTGGCGCCGTTGGCCGCCTTGGCGCCATGCGCCGACGGGGCGCGAGTGCGATTCGCGGCATTCGCTTTGGCTGCCCGCCGCTTTAGCGCACGCACCAATTGCTCTTTCCGCATATCGCGCCAACCCGAAATCCCCTGGCGCTTGGCCATTTGTTCCAGGTCCTTCCGTGTGCGCTCGTTCAAGTCGACTGGCGTGATCAATGGACTGTACCTCCGCACGTTGGATTGCCGCCGCTCTTTTCGCGGGACTTCTCGCTCTCGCTCCCTCACTGACGATATCCGCTCCTCCGATCCCACCTGGATATCTCAGATACGTTATGAACCGGCTATTAGTTTACTCGAATGCGGTTCATGAAGCAAATGGCATACCCCCCATGTATACCATTTCCGTTATTTCGAGCCTAAGTACTTGCGAGCAAAGTGCTTAGGCCATGAATCCCCACCATCTACAGGCCCATTGAACGAACAGAAGCAGGGCGGCCAAGCAGGCGATAGCGGGTGCGGTATTTACATCGCTCCAAGGGGCAAATCCACGCTTTATGCGGCGTATTTGGGCGATTCGGTAGGGCACCTGCGCCGCGACGAGTGCGAAGAACAGGTATCCGCCCGGGTTGAAATGCCAAGCGTCAAGAAAATTGCCATGAACCAGACAGACTACGCTGCGCGTAAGGCCGCAACCCGGACATTCCATCCCCGTGAACCGCTTGAACCAGCATGATTCGGGCAAAGCAGCGCCCCACACGGGCAAGATGACGTGTTGGTTGCGCACGTCCAGCACCAGCGCGAGCAAGATGACCGCCAAGGACACGAGCATCCAGGCGGCTTGATGCGTGATTTCGCGTCGCGGGTCAAAATCGCTCGCCTTCTTCGCTGCCTTCATCGAAATCTATTGCTGGGGTTGAACTTGTGCGGTTTCCAAGGCCTTTTGAAAGAACTCCAACTGACGCCGGATCTGCCGTGAATGAGGATCCAGATCGACTGCGCGAGACTGGTACAGCACGGCGTTCTTGTAGTCCCCCTTGGCATAGTAGCACCGTCCCAGGGTGTCCAGGTAACCGGCTGTCTCCGGACGAAGTTCCAGCGACCGTTGGCTGCTCTGCAGGGCCTCGTCATAATCCCCTTCGGTATTCGCCACAAGCCAAGCCAGTTGGTTATGCGCCGAGGCGAGTTCACGGCGATAGATCGCGCGGATTTCTTCGGTTGGCGCCTCTGCGGCTTGCGTTTCGTGATCGTTGATTTCGTCGCGAAAAGCCTTACTCGCTTCGGAGATCAAATCCAGAGTCTCCTTACGCCAAAGGGGATCGTTTTCGCTCGCCCGGTACATCCCAATCAGGACATCTGCATCCGACGAATCGAATTCCACGGCCTTTTTGAGATTTTCTGCAGATTTTTCCAAGTCGCCGTTCAATCGCGCGTGCTCGGCGAGGAAAAAGTACATCCGTGATGCGAGGCTTCCTGGCTCGCGGCGGAAACGGGCGACCAAATATCTGACGTTCTGGTCCTTTTCCATCGCGTCCACGACATCGCGCAAGACTTCGGCCGCTTCCTGGTCGCGCTGCAGGTCGTGAAGCATTTCGGAAAAGAAGAGCCGAGCCTGCAATCCCTCTTGGGATCCGGGCAAGACTCGTTGGGTGATGTACCGGTATTCGCGTTCCGACCATTCCAACAAGCCGCGTTCTTGGAGTGCATAAGCCGCCAGGATGTGCTCGCGATGGTCTTCCGTGTTCGACTTCAGTGCCAGCTCGGCCGTCCGTTCCGCCTCGTCGCGCAGTCCGCTCTGCGACTGGGCCTCGGCCAGCCTATACAGCAACAGTGTGTTCTCCTGGAATCGCTCGGGAAATCGCTTGGAGATCTCGATGATCGTCCCCCAATCACGCCGCTCCAACAACCAATCCACCGCATCGCTCAACTGCTGCCGCGTCCCGTCGAGCAGGTCGATCGTTCTTAGAACCAGCGCAAGGCTCTCCTCGTGACGACCGATCCGATCCAGCAGTTCTGCCCGCCAGCGGAGCAGGTCGCGAACGATATCCGCTGCCGACCGATCCGCCGTGTGGTGGAACGTCTGCTCCTCTTTCTGCGAAATCGCCTCCCATTCGGCCAGGGTGGCGGCCGGATCCCGAAGGGTCGAAACGTAGACGCGGAGCCAATGGGATGCCTCGCGACGGCTCGTGCCCAGGGACCTGATGATTCGATCGGCAACCGCCGCCGCCGCATCGCTCGGGTCGGCTTTTTTCCGCATCAGCAAGAGTGCGGCACGTTTGGACAGCACATTGGAGGTCTCGAATCGGACGATTCGACAAACCGCCTCGATCCCCTGGTTTTCCGGCAGTTTGACCAATTGTTCGGTCAGACTTCTGCGGTCGTCCTCGGCTTTCTCGCTGTAAGCTCGCAACAGATCTTTGACCGGCAGGGGGTCGTCGTCTTGAGCCCAACGGACCGTCAAGCTGCGAATCAGGTAACGCGCGCGGAGCGCAATCTCGATGTCATCGCTGGTCTGGGCGTCGTATAACTGGTCAAAGACTTCCAGCCCCATACGGCGAAGTTTTGCCTGGGCGCGCTCCCGACTGGCGTAGTCGCCTGCGCCTAACTCTTGAATCAACGCGGCGCCCGGATCCGTCGGCTCCGTGGCCAACACGCTGGAGCGTACTTCGGCGGCGGGAGACTTGCCTTGGGCCGATGGAGACGCCAACAAGGCCAACACCAGGGCCAAGCCCACCGTCCAACAAGGGCTGAAACGCAAAACGGGCCACGATATCAGCATCGGGCGATCTCCGGTCCGGGAACGTGACTTCGACAGCTTCTTCTTAAAGCATATCCGTCCGGCGGCTCCAAGGCCAACGAACACGTCATGGCGTGGCCAAGTGTTTTTCGAACCAAGCGACCAGCTCGCTGGTAGCACGGGCGGCATCCTCGCCGCGGAATCCGTGGCCGGCGCCGGCGATTTCGACCAATTGACTGGGGACGCCCTGAGCTTGAAAAGCGGCCTGGATGTCGCGGCTGTGCTTGACGGGCACCAAGTCGTCGGCGTCGCCCGCGATCAGCAGCGTGGGGGCGTCGTCGGCCGTCACATGCACCAGCGGCGAGACGCCGGCGGCTTCATCCAATGGCAGATCCAGGGCGGGAAAGCGATCGTAGGCCGGCAGGCGATCGGGAGCTTGCCGGACCATAATCCGTAGGTCCGTCGGCGCGACAACGGCGACCACCGCTTGCACTCGATTCCCCGCCTGCAGCACCAGATCGTCCGCCCGCGGGTTCCCTTCGTCCGACGCAGTGCCCAGCATCAGCGACAAATGACCGCCGGCGCTGTAGCCGTAGACGCCCAGTCGCTGCGGGTCGACGCCGAAACGTTCGGCGTTGACGCGGATGTAACGAACCGCGCGACGGACATCCTCGACCGCCTCGGGGATCCCGAATTTTGGGCTGCTGCCATGCCGCACGGCGAACACGGTAAAACCTTTGTCGGTCAGCGGCTTGAACATCCCCTGCATTTTCTCCGGCGGCTGCCAGTTCGAGTACCATCCGCCGCTAACCATGAACAGCACGCCGGCGCCGTTGGCGTTTGTCTGCGGCTGAAACACGTCCAACGTCAGGGCTAACCCGAATTTGTGGCCGTACACCACATCGGCCTGGATCTTGACGTCTTCTTCCTGAGCCGGCAGCCCCGACGCAACAGCCAGACAGATCAGGAAAGCTCCGCCAGTTCGTAGACAATGCATGCCTCTGCTCCAGAGTATCGAGAACGGTAACCATAGTTCAATGGCTTTCATCCTAACGCGGCTTGCGGTCGCAACCAAGTAGGTCGGAATGCCATGTGGCGGAATGCCATGTGGCGGAATGCCATGCCGGCCAGGTTCTCCAGGCGGCCGCCCCGGACTGCACCGTGCCGCCGCCAGACAGCGGTATCCTGTATATTGGGGCACAGTCCGGACAGTTCCTCTCAGAATGGGCACTGGAAATTTGTGGGCAACGGATACAAACTGTTAGGATGAGGAGACGACAATCATGGCGAAATCCGCCGGTGTGGACGAATTGATCTTCGAGGCGCTCGAGCGGGCACTGGCCGATCCGAGTCCGCGAAAGCTGCATGGGACGAAATCCAATCCGGGCATCTTTCCGACGACGTCGGCCGCCGCGAAAGCGGCCGCCCAACGGTGCTTGGAACAAGGGTTGATCGCTGTGCGCGGCGAGGTGCGGACAAAATCCAAAGTCACGCCGTTGTATGGGCTGGGGCCCGCCGGCATCAAGCACCTGCTGGAACATGACCCGCTGCGGCAACTGCTGGCGGCGACGCACGACGGGGTGGCGCGGCTGGGTCGGACCAGCGCCGATTGCCAGCAGACGCTCCGCCAGATGCAACAACAAGTGGCCCAATTGCAGGAAGTGATCCAGGACGCCGCCAATCGCCTGCAAGCACCGGATCTGGAACGGATGCTGTCGGCAGTGACCGTCGGCGGCGCGACCGCTGCCGGTGCGGGGGCAGGTCCCGCCGTCGCCAGCACGGCGAGTTCCCCCGCCGCCGATTCGCAGCTGAGTGGCGCCGTGTTACAGCACCTCCAGCAGCACAAGCGTCAAACGCCGTTGCGGCCGCTGGATCTGCCTCAATTGTTCCGCTTCGCCCGCTCGCGGCAGCCGGCCCTCAGCTTGGGCTCGTTCCACGACATGGTGCGGCGATTGGCCGACGCAGGACAAATTCGGCTTTCCCCTTTTACCCAAGCGATGTATCAGTTGGCGGAACCGGAGTGCGCAATGATCGTCGGCCGCGAGATGATGTATTATGCCGAATGCGTTTGAAGAGCAAGCCTGCCGTTTTCTGCGCGGGGAAGAGAACCCGTTCGACGCCTTTGTCGTGCCGGACAAGCCCGCGCACGAGTTCTCCGACTGCCACGTCTCGGAGGTTCACGGTAGCCAATTCGAGCAGATCTGCCGCGCCATCGACAAATACCGTTGCCCCGATTACCGGACGCGGCGGCAATTGCACGAGTCGCGCGTGCTGGTCGTCCGCGGGGTTCGCGGCAGCGGCAAGACCCACTTGCTGCACGTTCTCCGCCAACGGGACACGCCTGCACCGGAAATTTGGGTCTGCCCGCGACACTATGATCCGGCGTTTCCGTTTGCCGAGTACCTGTTGACCGAGTTAGTCCGCACGCTGTTGTCGGCGGAGGACATCGAAGCACCGGCCCGCTTGCGGTGGTCTGCCCGCCAGCTGGCTTGCCGCCTGCTGGAGGAGGCGATCGCGTCGCTCAGCCCTCTCGAATGGCTCCAGTGGTCGCAACCACCGCACGGGCGTCGGCTGGTCTCGCCGCGCCCCAAACGCCGCTGGGCGGACAGGGAATCGCTGCTCGATGATCTGGCCATCAGCACGGCCCCGCTGGCCGAGGTCTGTCAACGACACGGGCTGTCCGCCACGGCGGCTTGGGCCCTGGTGCTCCGCCACGTCGAGCGAACCGAATTGGGCACGGGACCCGCCGTGCGGATGCGCCGCGAAGTGTTGTTGGCGTTCGCCGAATTGGCGTTGCGAAACACGCCGGACCGTTTGGCGTCGTTGCTGGAACAAGACTTTGCTCCGCCTGGAGCTGCGTTGCCGCTGTCGCGGGCCAACGTGGTCACGCTGCTGCTGCAGACCCTGGCAGAAACGCTGGCGGCGGTAAGCGTGCCGATCATCGTGGCCTTGGACAATATGGAACGGCTGCTCGCGCCCCGCGGCCCCGTCGATAATCTGGCCGCTCAGGCGTTCTTTAACGGGCTGGCGCACACCGTCGATCAGACGCGCGGCTTGCTGCTGGTGCTGTTCGTCGAACGCGGACTTTGGAACGAGTTCGGCTCGACGATCAGTTCGTTTGCGGAGCATCGCCTGCGGCAAGGCGTTCGCATCCGCGACTATGGCTGCGTGTGGGACTTGGAACTGACGCCTCCCACGCCCGAGCAGATCGACCAGGTGGTTCGGCGGCGGATGGCCCCGCTGTTGGCCCGCGCGCCTCACGGCGATCAGTTGCCACCGTGCTTTCCGTTCGCGCCGCAAGAAGTTCGCGAGATCGCCACCATGGGAGTGGACGTCCTGCGGACCGCGCTGCTGCGGCTGCGGGACCGTTACGACGAATTGGTGCTGCCGGACAGCCAGCGCGTCCAGCCACCGTCCGGGCCGGAATGGGGCTCGCCGCCGTCCGGATCGGCCGATCCGGAGCCGCACCAGGCGGCCGACGCCCTGCGGCAGACATGGGAAGACGCCGCCGCCAACGGGCGGCGGCGACTGGCCATGTCGCGGCGCACGTCGCTGGCCCAAGAGCTGCACACCGGCCTGGGGCGGTGGCTGGAGGAATTGATCGGCCAACAGATACACGGCTGGCGGCTGAGCGAAGTCCGCTCGGCGGTGACGTTCGGCGACCACCCTGCGTTTGGCTCCGTAACCCTGGCCACCTGGCAGAACGCGCAGGGCCGGTCCCAACGCATGGCGCTGGGACCGATCCTGGGCGAAGGCCGATCGATGCCCAAGGATCTGGAAGTCAAACTCTCGGTACTCGACCAGCGACCGGCCCTGGCCGACCACTTGGCCGTGCTGTGGCCGGTCGCCCAAGGGACCACCATCGAGGCCAAGCAGCTGCCGGCCGCGACACGCCAGATTTGGGACACCTCCGCCGCGGGACGGCCGGTTTCGCTGTGCCCGCTGCCGCTGTCCGATTTTGCCTGGCTGCTGGGATTTCCCGAATGGCTGACTCAGCACGCCGCGTCGGCCGCGGCGGCCGCCGCGCTGTTCCCGTTTGTTCTCGAACGCACTGGCTATCTGCTGGCCGACTTGGCGCCAGCCGAAGCAGACGCATCCGAGGTTCCGCCTTGAAGAGAGCCGACAGCCCCAACGCGTGCTGGCTCGTATCGTTCCGACAACCTTCTTCCGACAGCCTCTTTCAGACCGTATTGTCACCATGAATAATCCTTCGACCTCCGCCTGCTCGTGGATCACTCGTCGTCCGGCGCGTTGGTCCATGCCCGTATGCCTGCAGCCTCGCGCGGCGCGCCGTTTTCGGATCGTCCGCGCCGAGGACAAGCGTCCCGTGCGGCAGTCCGCGCTGGGCTGCCATTTGCGACCGCACGGGCATTACCAACTGGAGATCACCGTCGAGGGCGAGGGCGACGAGCCGCGTGCCGTGTCGTTGGTCGCGGGACCGCTTCGGCGAGCCAACGATCGAGAGCAGCGGCTTGTCGAGGACGGCCGGACGATCACTCGCTACGACCTGCAGTTTGCGCGAGACCACGAAGCGGGACGGCTGCCGTGCGGTTGGTGGTCGCGTCACGAGCCGCTGGTGGCCCGGCTCGAGTATGGCGATGGCCGAGACGATGGCGAACAGACGCTGTGGCTGGTGGTGACGCCGCGCCGCGTGTGGGCCCTGTTGGCACTGATCAGTTCGGCCGTCCTGTACGGCCTCGTACCGTGGCTTTCCCGTCGGGTTTTGGACGCAGGCAATCTGTCCACGGCCTGGTCGCAGGTTCTGCAGGTGCTCGCCTGTCCCGCCGTCTGGCAGGGCTTGATGGTGGTCATCCTCGTGCTGTGGCTCGTCGTGTTCCTCAGCGACCATCTCCACCTTCGGCTGTGCGCCAACCGCCTGTGCCGCGAGACCCGCCGCGAAGTGCGGCACTACCTTCTTCGAGGGAGTCCGGTCATGGACTGAGCCAGACGCTCGACGGCCGGACGGGCACCGCAATGTTCGCAGGCACTTCTACCTGCACTTCTGCTACTCTAACAGGGCATCAACAGCTTACCCTGGTTCACTCGGACGGGGCGCGACATGGCACGGCGCAAGACAACACGCCACGATTTCACGGTAAAGACCGCACAGATTCTGGGGGAGCGAGTTGTCTTCCATTGCTGCAATCCGGACTGCAACGTACACACAGAATCAGACCTGAGCACGCAAAGGACCTTTTCGGAAATGGCGTCGGTGTGCCCCACAGCCGGGTCGACGCCGGCGGGATTGCTTGCACCAGACCAGTTCGGTGCCGCAGCGTGGCCCCTGGTATGTGAACAGCAAAGGCTCCCACGAAGGGTCTTTCGACGCTCCATAGCATGGCTTTCGGACTCGCTGTCAACACTTCGCAGTGCGGATTACTCGGAGATGCTGGAACCGGAGTCGTTCGCCGGAGACCCACCATGCACGTGGCCCTGCCACCAGAATCACGGCGCGACGGGTCGAATCCAGCACCTGCCCAAAATCAGGATGACGACATTCCGATACCCGATGTGACATTGGCGGTTACCGAACGGACGTTCTCAGTTGCTCCCCGAGCCGACGCTTGGACAGAAGCCGCGAAACTGGATGGCTGCTATTGCCTGAAGACTGACGTGCTTCCCGGCCAGGCCACGAAGGAAACCATTCACGACCGTTACAAAGATCTAGCGCACGTGGAATGGGCCTTCCGCACCAGCAAGACCGGGCTGCTGGACGCGGCCCACGTCACCCTGCCGAAGACGATCGCCGATCGCGGCGTACGCGTGTCCACTAGAAAAAAGCGCGCCGACGAACGCAAACCTAGCTGCGACAAACGACTTGCGCCAGCCAACTCCGAAGCCTAATAGCGGAAGATCCGTTCCAAACCACTGAACCTTCCCAGAAAACCTCCCCACTCGACTGCGTCATCTTCACACACACCGCCCTTTTCGCCTACACCAATTTGTGCCATCCTAAGCCGATCGCGGTATAACACCAGGAAAACCGGAGCTTCCAGCCATCTTGCGGACCGTTGAGAATCATGACCACCGTCTTCCTCTCCTACGCCCGTGGCGATGATGTGGAGCCGTTCGACCCGGTCACGTCGTTCGTCGCCCGTCTGCACCGCGACTTGGAGGCGGCCGGCTTCGACGTCTGGTTCGACCGAGTCGACATGCCCTCGCGCAGCCTCACATTTCACCAGGAAATCCGCGACGCCATCGCTGCGCGCGACCGGCTCCTGCTCGTTGTCGGACCGAAGGCCGTCGCGTCCGACTACGTCCGCCAGGAGTGGCAGTTCGCCTGGCGCGAGGCTGACAAGGTCGTCACGCCGATCCTCCGCCTGGACGACTATTCCATCGTCCCCGACGAGTTGAAGCTGCTCCCCTGCGAGGACTTCCGCGACGACGCCCAGTACCCCTTCCATCTCGACAACCTCATCCGCCAGCTCCATGCCCCCGCGCCGCCTTTGGGCAAGTTGATCGCCGTGCCGTCGCTACCGCCCCATTACTTGCAGCGCACCAAGCGGCTTGGCGTCCTCCGCGACGCGCTCCGCGCCGACCTCGATCGGCCGGTCGTCATCGGTGGTGCGGCGGCCAAGGTGGGAATGCATGGCATGGGGGGCATCGGCAAGTCGGTGCTCGCTTCGGCCGTGGCGCACGACCGTAAGGTACGCGAAGCCTTTCCCGATGGTGTCGTCTGGTTCGGCCTGGGGTCGCTGCCCGACGTGCCGGCTGTCATGCGCAGGGTGCATCGCGACCTGGGGGGCAACGGCGTCTTCGAGACCGAGCACCAAGGCAAGGTCGAGCTCAAGAAGCTACTTGCCAACAAGGCCGTGCTGCTCATCCTCGACGACGTCTGGCGGCGCGCCGACGTGGATTGGTTCGACGTGCTCGGATCTCGTTGCCGAGCGCTGGTCACCACACGCGACTTGGGTTTGCTCACGTCGCTGGGTGGCGTGCATTACGTGGTCGAGCTGCTGACCGATCACGAAGCGAAAAGTGTATTGGCCCTGACTGCTGGCGTGATTCCTGATGAGCTTCCGAGCGAAGCGGCGCCGATCATCGCCGAGTGCGGCCGGTTGCCGCTCGCGGTAGCCCTTTGCGGCGGTATGATCCGACGTGGCCTGGCGTGGGACAGCGTCTTAGTACAGCTCCAGCAGGCGCGGATTGATCGAATTGCCGATCGGCACGCCGTAGAACCGCACCACCAGAGCGTTTGGCACGCCATGCACGTGAGCGTCGAGTTCCTCCCAAAGGCTGAAAGACGGAGGTTTATGGAGCTGGCGGTCTTTCCGCCGGACGAGGTAACTCCCCAAGCCGCCATCGTCATGCTGTGGGCCCACACCGGCCAGCTCGACGACTGGGAGAGTGAAGAGCTCCTGGTCTCGCTGGGAGAGCGATCCCTCGTTCAGCTCGTTGCCCACACCTCCGGTTCCGGCCAGCCTCCCCGTCGGCATGCCTCACTACACGATCTGGTTTACGATTACGTGAAGCGCGCAGTCCCTGATGTCAAGTCGCTGCATGACCAATTGCTCTCAGCATACTGGGCGAAGTGCAAGAATGGCTGGCCGTCCGGCCCAAATGACGGCTACTTCTTCCAGCATCTCTGTGGTCATCTCGCCGATGCGAGTAGAACAGAGGAACTGGCCCGATTGTTATTCGATTTCGGCTGGCTCCAAGCCAAGACGGACAAGGCGCTGGTGCAGGAACTCATTGAGGATTACGACGAAGCGCGACAGAGAGTTCCGGCCAACGACAATCGCCACCGCCCACTTGAACTGATGCAACGCAGCCTTCGGCTCGCCGCGCACGTCATCTCCCGTGACCCGCTCCAGCTCCCAAGCCAGCTCATCGGGCGGATGCACTCCGTCGACGAGGCGGGAATTCGGGAGGTGCTCGAAGTCGCAAGATCCTGGCGCGGGTCCGATTGGCTTTGTCCCCTCAATGGCAACCTCGACCAGCCGGGTGCCCCGCTGCTCATGACCCTCGACGGCCACACCGGTGAGGTCACGCGCCTGCGCGTGACCTCGGACGGCCGGCGGACGATCTCGGTCTCGGACGACGAGACGATGAGGCTGTGGGACCTCGATCGCGGCCGCGAACTGCTGAGGCTGGCGTGGCCTTACGACAAGGGCGACCCCAGGCGACTGACCGACGACGGGCAGCGAGTCATCGCGGTGTCCTGGGAAGAGGCGGTGGGGGTGTGGGACCTGATCCGTGGTCGGTTACTCCGCGAATTTCGGCGGGATGGAGACTGGCACACCGAAGTTGCCGTTACCTCGGATGGACGGCTCGCGATCTCCGCCTCGGGCGAGGGCCGGCTCCAGGCATGGAACCTCGACGACGGGTCGCAGTCCTTCGCGCTCGAATGCCAAAAAGGCACGATCCGGACGGTCCGCCTTTCGCCGGATGATCGATGGGCCGTCCTCGTCTTTGCCGATGGGATGATCTCGGCATGCGACCTTCATCGCCGCCGGTTCACATGGAAACTCGCCGGCCCAACGGACGGCTCGGTGCGGGATGTCGTGGTATCTCCCGACGGGTCCCGAGTCGCCCTAGTCGGAGGCACAACGGTTTCAGTCCGGGATTTGAAGAGCGGGCAAGAGATCAGCGTCGTGCGCAATCCCATCCTCGAAGTCGAAGTCGCAGCCTTGACTCCCGATGGCCTCTGGGCCCTGTGCGGCTCCCGTTCGGGGACCATTGCTGGCTGGGACCTGCAATCCGGTCGCGGAGTGGTGCGATTCACGGGGCATCGGGCGAGGGTAACGGCCCTGGCCCTGACACCGGACGGGCGCCGCGGTGTCTCGGCTTCTTGCGATCAGGATCAGGGACTGCAGGTCTGGGAGCTCGAAACCGGCCGCGTCCTTCGTGCGCTGGGAGGACCCCACGGCCAGTGTTGCGACGACATCGTCGTGACGCGCGATGGTCGACACGTGGTCGCGGCCTTCGGGGGCGGCACGTTCCAGGCCTGGGACCTGGAAAGCGGAAACGCGACGCGCACCGTCTCGGAAGAAGGGGCACGGTTCTACCGGACGGCCATCGACACCGATGGACGATTCGCGATCTCGGTCGGCTTTGACGAGCCGGTTCTCCAATTCTGGGATCTCGAGAATGGCTGGAAATCTCACGCCGTTCGAGCCGCTGCGCCGCCGCCGGTGCCGTGGAATCAGGAAGTCTACAAGACCACAATCGATGCGGTGGCTGTCTCACCCGACGGCCGGCGCTGTGCTGGCGCGGTCCGCTATCACGTCCGTGATAAGCATTTCGGCCGGTCATGCGGGAACGATGAATACGGGTTCGCGATCAGGACCCCCGATACCCTCATGATTACCCTCTGGGACTGCGAGAGCGGCCGGGAAGTTCGGACCCTGCAGCACGAGGTGTGGTGGGTGGAAGAAATGATATTTTCACCGGACGGGCGCCACCTCGTTGTCGCGGCCTCGGACCACTACGTCGAGGTCTGGAACACGGATCTCGGTGAGGTCGTGCGCCGCATCACCGACCTCCCGGGCCGCCGCCTGAATTTTAGCGGGATCAACCTATCCGCCGACGGTCAGCGGCTACTCTGGGCGTCGGACGCCTCGATCAGCCTGCTGGAACTCGGCTCGGGAACTGTCCTGCGCCACCGGGCGTGCTTGGACGAGGACGTGACGGCCACCGCCTTCGCACCGCACAACGCGCTGGTCACGGCCGCCGACAACGTTCTGACGGTCTGGGACGCGGCGACCGGCGAGGAGCGGCACCGGCTGGAAGGGCACGATGCGGCCGTCGCCGAATTCCTCGTGGCGGGCGACGGGCGGAGGGCGGTCTCTCGATCGAGAGACCAAACGCTGAAAGTCTGGGACCTCGAGAACGGACGCGAGTCGGGCACGCTGCACTGCCACAGCGGAGTTGCCTCCGCCCTGGCGATCACGCCGGATGGGAAGCGGGCGATCACGGGCAGCTCGGCCGGGATCCTGGAGGTCTGGGACCTTGGTGGTTCGCCACGGTCACCCACGTTACAAGGGCATGACGGCCCGGTGACCATCCTCGCCGTCGATGCCCGGGGCCGCCGGGCCTTCTCCACGTCGTCAGACGGGACCCTCAGAACCTGGGACCTGGAGACTTTTGAGCAAGTCGGAGTGCTCCGGTTTCCTCTCGGCAGCTCATTCCTGGCCATGGTGGACCGAGGCGGGCGGCGCGCGATCTCGGCCCAGAACACTCCGGATGGGCCCATCCTGCTCTGCTGGGACCTGGAGACCAACCAGCTCCTCCATACGTTGCGAGAACATCGCGACCACTTCACGGCCGCGCTGCTATCACCCGACGGATCGATCGCCATAACTGCCTTCGAATGTGAGGAGGCTCCCGAACGTTGGTCTTACGGGTTATCCGTCTGGGATCTCAACGAGGGCAAGTTGCTGCAGAAGCAATGGTTGATGACGTGCGAGGATGTCGTCGCGCTGGCAATGACGCCAGACGGTGAGACAGGAATAGCAGGCCTGCGGAGTGGATCGGTCGGGGTTCTCGGCCTTAAAACTGGTGGGGAGGTTCGGTACTTGAAGGGTCACACTCGGGCCGTACGAGCACTTGCGGTAACACCCGACGGGCGGCGCGTCATTTCGGGTTCATCAGACTCCACTCTTCGGGTCTGGGGCCTGCAAGAGAGAACCGAGTCAATGGTGCTCGGAGGGCATGGCAAGGCCATTACCCATGTCCTGGTCACACCGGATGGAATTCGAGCCGTCTCGGCGTCCACGGATGGCACGTGCCAGGTCTGGGATCACCAGAACGGGGCACAACTCCTGTCTCTCGAGGGTCACCGCGCGCCGGTCAACAGTCTCGCACTCTCACCTGACGGCCGTTCGCTCGTCTCGGCCTCGGCCGATTGGACGCTCAAGATCTGGAATCTTCTAACCGGACACTGTCTCGCTACCTTCACAGGGGAGGGGCCGCTGAAAAGCTGCGTCTGCGTGCCCGATGGTCGCACGGTAATTGTCGGTGAGGAGTCCGGTCGGATCCATTTCCTGCGCCTCGTCCGCGAACACGATGGTTAAATTACAGTACTACGACATGTTAAAATGTTCAATATACATAACATGCTGCCCCTAGCAGCCTGCTGAAAAGTCTGCGTTAAAGAGTATGGTATGGCCATCCCACGATACAGCAGGTGAGGTGCGATGGTTTTGGGGCGACGGAAACGCGAACAGCAACAGATGTCACGACCACGGACCTTCCCTGCGGCAAGGCGCCGATGCGCCGCTTGGGAGGGGTGGCGAGTAGGGGTTCATAGGGCTGCCACAACGAGGAAAACTGATCAGCGGATGCCGAGCGTGATTGTGGTTCACCAGCGATCGTTAGTCACTTCGATATCGGCGTCGAATCGTTTTTTCCCAACCTCCGTCGGCCGCCCCACCAACGCAATGAAACGCAGTTGGCTAACGTGCTCAGGTCACATTCGCCTGAGCACTTTCCGTCGGGAGCAGCACCGACCAGTCACGCCATCAATCTGACGACAATTCAGCAGGGTCTACACGCCGTCGTTCTGTGCGCCCGTGTGCGTAGCGAAGCGAGGCACCGATGCTTCGTAGACGCGGCGAGCGCGGCTGTTCCACAATCCTTCCTTTTTCCGTGTCCCAAGCACGAAACGGAACGGTATCAGGCGGTGCGCCCACTATCTTGGTTCGGTTAGAGCAGTGTCCGATCCGTGATTTTTCGCCGCATCACGGCCTGCGATAAGGTCTTCCGATGCCCACCATCAGCCGGAGTCCGCGACCGATCACCTGCTCCGGCAGGATCTCGGCCTTGGCGGTAAAGCGCCGCAAGCCCAACACGACCGAGACGTTGCGCACGTCCCAGCCTTCGCGCAGCATCATCACGCTAACGATGGCCTTGATCCGGTTGCCCGACTGGTCGATGTCCCGAGCGACTTCGCGAGCCTTGTCCAAGTCTTTCTTGGTGATTTCACCCTTCTCGTCGGTATGGATGACCAGCACTTCCGATGGCTTGAAACCGAATTCCTTGGTCTTGCACAGATGCTCGCCGATGGCGTCGGGCTACCTTCTTCGAGGTAGTCAGGCCATGGGCGGAGCCAGGCGTTCGATGGCCGGACGGACACAGAAATGCTCGCAGTCTGCTAGCCGAACTCGATACGGCCCGTTCATGGGCGGAGCGATTTCGGCTATAATACTGGCGTTTCACAGACAGGCCACCAAGGAGAACGGACGATGTGGATCATGCGTTATTTGGACCAGGCAGGAGAATCGCGTTACGGATGCCGCCACGCGGACCGTTCGGTCACGGAATTGGAGGGCGACTTGTTCGGTGCGTTTCACGACAGCGGACGAAGCGCGGTCGTCACCAAGCTCCTGGCGCCGGTCGTGCCCGCCAGCCTGCTGTGTATCGGTTTGAATTATCGCCGCCACGCCGAAGAAGGACGCCAGCCGATTCCGGAGTATCCGGTGCTGTTCATGAAGTCCGTGGCGGCGATTCAAAACCCCGGCGATCCCATTTTGCTGCCGCGGCGGCTCCGCAGCGACGCGGTCGATTACGAATGCGAGTTGGCGGTGGTGATCGGCCGGCGCGGCAAGAACATCGAGCGTGACGAGGCGTTGCAGTACGTGCTGGGGTATACCTGTGCCAACGACGTCAGCGCCCGTGACTGGCAGATGAAATGGGGCGGAGGCCAGTGGTGCCGCGGCAAGACGTTCGACACGTTCTGTCCGCTGGGCCCGCACCTGGTGACCGCCGACGAGATTCCGAACCCCAACGCATTGCGGATCAAGACGGTCCTGAACGGTCAGACGATGCAGGATTGGGGGACGGACGATATGATCTTCGACGTTCCGGCCCTGATTGCCTTCCTTAGCGCCAGCACCACGCTGCTGCCGGGTACCGTGATTCTGACCGGCACGCCTCACGGCGTCGGTGCGGCCCGCAAACCGCCCGTTTATCTGCAACCCGGCGACACCGTCACCGTCGCGATCGACGGCATCGGGGAATTGACGAATCCGGTGGAAGAAGAATCGGCGTGACTCCGTACATGCGGTGAGAGTTGATTGATGGACCCAGATCGCGAGAGAATCCAGGCAGACCTGCGCGGTTTGATCGCTGGCGAGGTGCGTTGCGACGACGTTTTTCTGCAACTGTACGCAACCGACGCCAGTATTTACGAGATCAAGCCGTTGGGGGTCGTGCGCCCGCGCGGCGTCTCGGACGTGGTGGCCTGCGTCCAGTACGCGGCGGAGAAGGGGATTCCGATCCATCCCCGCGGTTCGGGCACGGGCCTGGCCGGCGATTCCCTCGGCCCCGGCTTGGTCTTGGATTTCTCGCACAGCATGCGCCGCGTCATCTCCGTGGGCCATGACACGGTGCGCGTCCAGCCAGGGGTGATCCTGGCGCACCTGAATCGGCAATTGGCTCGTCATGGCCGCTTGTTCGGCCCGGATCCAGCCACGCGGGCGGTGACCACGATGGGCAGCGTGCTGGCCGTAGATGCTTCCGGCACGCACTGGCCTCAGTACGGCTCGGCCCGCGACCATGTGGTCAGCTTGCAGGTCGTGCTGGCGGACGGCCAGGTCCTGGAGGTCGGCCGCCAGCCGTTGGCAGACGTCGAGGCCGAAGGGACCGCGCCGGCGGGGCAGCAACTGGTGCGCCGCCTGGCGGAACTCGTCAGCCGCGAGCAGAAAGTGATTACCCAGCATCAGCCAAGGGCCCTGGTCAACCGTTGCGGTTATCAGTTGGACGATGTGCTGACCGACCAGCATCTCGATCTGGCCCGTCTGCTAGTCGGCTCCGAAGGCACGCTGGCGATCATCACGGAAGCCACCGTGCGGACCGTGCCGCGGCCCAAGCATCGCGGGCTGGCCCTGCTGTTCTTCGACCGTTTGGATTCGGCAGCCCGCGGGGCGCAGGAGATCACCTCCCTGGGCGTGGCGACGTGCGATCTGATGGACCGGCGGCTGCTGACCATCGCTCGGGAAATGGACGTCCGTTACGAGCTGTTGATTCCCGCCGAAGCGGAAGCCATGTTGCTGGTCGAGCAGTCCGGCGATGACGCCTACGAAGTCGGTCAGCGGCTGCGCGAGGCCGTGGTGAGGCTGGTGCGGGAACGGCACTTGGCGTTCGATGCCCGTGTCACGATGGAAAAGGAGGAACGCGATTTCTACTGGCGGCTGTCCCGGCGCGTGGTGACCACGCTGTACCGCTTGCGCGGCACGACGCAAGCCGTGCCGTTCATCGAGGACATCGCGGTCCCACCGGAAACGCTGCCGGACTTCCTGATCCGCTTGCAGAACGTGCTCAAGAAACATGCGGTGACGGCCGCCATGTTCGCGCACATCGGACACGGCCAGCTGCATCTCCGCCCGTTCCTGGACTTGGGCAACCCCGAGCACCAACGGCTGATGCAAGACCTGGCCACCGATCTGTACGAGGAAGTGCTGAGCGTGGGAGGTACGATCAGTGGCGAGCACTCGCTGGGGCTGAGCCGCAGTTGGTTCCTTCGCCGGCAAGCCGGGCCGCTGTACGAGGTCTTCCGCGAGGTCAAACGGATTTTCGACCCGAACAACATCTTGAATCCAGGCAAGGTGGTCGCCGATGTCCCACAACCGCTGACCAAGAATCTGCGGCCAGCGATCCCGGAGCGAGTTCCTACGGCAGACGGCGGCGAACTGCCCTCGCCGCTGGTCGAACTGGAACTGGCGTGGAACTGGGAGGACATCACCCGAGCCACGCGGGCCTGCAACGGCTGCGGACGCTGCCGGACGCAGGGACCTGAGGAACGGATGTGCCCCATCTTCCGCTTTGCCCCGCGGGAAGAAGCCTCGCCGCGCGCCAAGGCGAATCTGCTGCGGGCGATATTGACGGGCCGCCTCGATCCGCACGGCCTGCGGGCGGATGATCTGAAGTCGATCGCCGATTTGTGTGTCAACTGCCATCAGTGCCGCTTCGAGTGTCCGGCCGTCGTCGATATCCCCAAGCTGGTTCTGGAAACCAAGGCCCAGTACGTCGCCGCCAACGGCTTGAGTATGTCCGATTGGTTCATCGCCCGTATGGATCGGCTTTCCGCATGGGGCTCGCGGTTCAGTTGGCTGGCCAATTGGGCGATTCGCAACCGGCGGATGCGCTGGCTGCTGGAAAAAATGATCGGGATCGCGCAAGGCCGCAAGCTGCCGCGATTCGAGAGCCGCAGTTTCCTGCAACTGGCCCATCGGCGACGGCTCGACCGGCCTAGTCGCCGAACCGGCAACAAGGTTCTGTACTTCGTGGACATCTACGCCAATTGGCACGACACCCAGCTGGCCGAAGCGCTGGTGGCGGTGCTGCAGCACAATGGCGTGGCCGTGTACGTGCATCCCCAGCAGGTCCAGTCCGGCATGTCCGCGATCTCGATGGGGGCCGTGGACATCGCCCGTCGGCTCGCGGCTCGCAATCTGGCTATCCTGGCAGACGCCGTACGGCAAGGCTATCATATCGTCGCAACGGAGCCCGCGGCGGCGCTATGCCTGACGCACGAGTACTTGAATCTGTTCGACGAAGAGGACGCCCGGTTGGTGGCGGAGAATTCCAGCGAAGCCTGCACGTACCTGTGGCGGATGCATCAGGCCGGCAAGCTGGAACTGGACCTGTACCCGCTCAATGCCACGCTGGGTTATCATCTACCATGCCACCTCAAGGCGTTGGAGGTCGGCAGCCCTGGCGAGGACCTGCTGCGGCTGATCCCCGGGCTGACGCTGCAGCGGATCGAACGCGGTTGTTCCGGCATGGCGGGCGCCTTTGGCATGAAGCGGCAGAATTACCGCACCAGTCTCCGTGCCGGTTGGGGGTTGATCTCGGAACTCCGCAGCCCCACCTTGCAGGCGGGCGTGACCGAGTGCAGCGCCTGCAAGATTCAGATGGAGCAAGGGACTTCAAAACCCACGATCCACCCCATCAAGCTCCTGGCGCTGGCTTATCGTCTGATGCCGGAAGCGGCCTCCCTGCTTACCTCGCACAGCGAAGATTTGACCGTGACATGAACGCAACCGTCAAAGTATTTGCCTTGGCGCGGCAGTTGGCCGGTCGCGAGTCGCTTGCCGTCGACCTGCCGCCCGCCGCCACGGTGGCCGATCTGCGCCGGGCGATCGCCGACCAGCACCCCGCGCTGGCCGATCTGGTCGCACATGCCCTGTTCGCCGTCAACGCCGAGTACGCCGCGGATACCACTCCCATCTCCGCGGGCGCCGACCTGGCCTGTATTCCACCGGTCAGCGGCGGATGAGCCGGCCATGTCGGCCCGCGTAAGATCCCGGTACCGCGGGAGATAGCCCTAGCTCAACATCTCGGCGAGGATCTCGTCCAGCGGCGTTGATTCGGCGAACGACTCGTCCACATCGCCGGCGATCGAATCGAGCACGTCTTCCAAGTCGTACAGGTCGATCCGCATGGTCGCCGACTCGGCGACCGGCTGCGGAGCGAGCGTCGTTTTCGGCGTGGCGGATGCCGTGGCCCACGGAGCCAGGGGCTCCGGCAGCAGCGAGGTCGGAGCAACCGGGGCCGGCAGCAACGTGGCCGTTCCGGACGCGGACGCGGCGGACAGGAAGACACTCTCGCCTTCGCCTCCTGGCGGCATGTTCAAGCGGTTGATCTCATTGATCACCAACAGCACGTCGCCAGCGGTCGCAAAACCATCGCCGTTGACATCGTAGAAGGGGGCTCCCACGGGCCTGGGGGCAGGCAACGGCGGCGGCGGCGAACTCTGCGCATTAATATGGTTGATCAGCAACAAGGCGTCGATCGGTGACACGAAACCGTCGTTGTTCACATCCCACCGCAGGATCGGGTTCTGCCAGTCGGCGGGCAGCGAGTCGACGATGCTGATCACGACCGTGACGGTCTGCTGGCTGAGCGCTCCGTGGCTGTCCACCGCCCGATACGCAAACGTATCGAACATCGACGGACCGCCGTTGTGGCGATAGGTGAACGTGCCGTCCGGCCGGAGCGTGAATCCGCCCACCGCGGCGAATTGCGGCGAGCTGACCAACAACGCTTGCAAGGCATCGCCTTCCGGATCGGTGTCGTTCCGCAGCACGCTGTCGTCGCTCGGAGCGGGAGTCGCACCGGTCGTATCGTTGGCGTTCAGCACGCCGCCGCGGACGACGGTATATCCATTGGGATCGATGTTGGCGATCGGCGGATTGTTGATCCCGCGGATCGTCACCGTCACCGTGCCGACGTCCGAGCCGGTGCCGTCGCTAACCGTGTACGTGAAGATCTCGGTGGCGGTTTCGCCGGGTCGCAACTCATCAAATTGACCATCCGGGCTATAGATCACCCGGTTGTTGGGCTGGTTGAGCGGATTGATCAGAATGCTGCCGCGAAGCCCGGTGGCGTCGATGGCAACCACGGTCAGCGGCCCGAAATCGTCCAGGTCATTTGCCAGCACATCGATGATCGCCGATTCGTCTTCGTTGATCGTCACGCGATCGTCGACGGCAACGGGCGGTTCGCTGGCGCCAAACACGTTCACGGTGACCACAGCCGTCGCCGTGCCGCCCTGGCCGTCGCTGATGGTGTAGGTAAAGCGATCCGTGGCCATCTGGCCGATCTTCAGATTGTCGAACTGACCGTTGGGATTGTAGGTAACGGTGCTGTTCGGGTTGATGACGACGGTGCCGCGCGTGCCGAGAATGGTACGATTGACGGAAGTCACCGTCAACGGGTCGCCGTCGATGTCCGTGTCGTTGGCCAACACGCTGATCGTCACCGTACCGTTGCGGGCCACGCTGGCCACGTCGTTGACGGCCGTCGGGGCGTCGTTCAGCCCGTTGATCGTCACCGTCACGGTGCCGACGCTGGTGAAGCCGTCCTCGTCCCGAACGACGTACCGGAACGTGTCCGTCGCGGTTTGGCCGACCCCCAGCGATTCGAACTTGCCGTTGGGATTGTAGGTCACCGTGTTGTCGAACGAACCCATCGCGTTCACGGTCACTAGACCTTTGGTCCCGACCAATTGCACGCCCGTGACGGTCAGCTTGGTGCCCTCCGGATCGTAATCGTTGGCCAGCACCGGAATCGTGACCGGGCTTTGCTCTGTCGTCTGGCCAGAGTCCGTCACGGCCACCGGCGGATCGTTCAGACCAAAGATCGTGACCACCACCGACCCCGTGGAGACCCCGCCGCGGCCGTCCGAGACCTGATAGGTGAACGTATCCGTGGCCGATTGGCCGGTGTTCAAATGGTTGAACTTGCCGTTCGGATTGTAGCGAACCTGATTCAGACTGGGAACGATGGTCACTTGTCCGATTCCGCCGCTGACGCCGGTCACGGTCAAGGGGTGACCTTCCGGATCCACGTCGTTGGCGGTCACGTTAATGTCGATCGTCCTGTTCTGGTCGGTGAACGCCGTATCGGGAAAGGCCGTCGGAGGATCGTTGCGACCCAGCACGGTAACCGACACGGTAGCGGCGGTCGACAGGAATGTCCCGTCCGAGGCTCGGTAAGAAAACGTGTCCAAGCGGGTCTGGCCTTCATCCAGAGATTGCAGGATGGCGGAACCGCTGGCATCGTAACGGAAGGTGCCGTTCGGGTTCATCAGGATCGTTGCGCCCAGCGCCGAAACACTTTGGTACGTGGGCACCGAGAGCGTACCGCCGGGCGTCGTGAACGAGTCGTTGATCAGGACGGAGGGCAGAACCGTCGTGCCCGCGTCGTTCTCGCTGACTTGATACGAGCGAGGATCGCTGGGACCAAACGGGTCGTCAACCGCAATCGGCGGCGTGCCGGGGATGATCTGGACCACATAGTCCTCGACCTCACCGTCCGGAGCCAAGCCGGTGGACCGCAAGCCCCCGATGCTGCTCAAGCGGAAACGGGCGACGGTCTGACCGTCGACGGTATCGGCCGGTGTCCGCACCTCGAACACATTCTGCCCGGCTTTGAGCTGCTGGCTGGCGAAAATCTGCTCTCCCGGATCGTCAAAATCACCGTCGCGATTGAAGTCGATCCAGGCATCCAGCAGCCCATCGGCCGAAGCCGTGACGGTCACTTCGGTAACGGTGTTTCGATTCAAGGCGCCCATGACCACGCCGTCGTCGTCGTCGCCATTCAGCTCCAACTGGCCGTTGCCAAAGTTGGTGGCGGCGATTCCCAAGCGAGCGCTCAGCACGGCCAACCGCACCGCTTCAACGTAACCGTCCTGCGTGGTCCCCTTGTCAAACGATACCGGAATGTTGCCGCGGGCCACGCCGGTGGCCAACGTCCGGTTGTCGAACTCAAAGGTGTAGCGGACCGTGCCGCCTGCCTTGGGCACGTCGATCGTGAACGTTTCGCCATCCGTGATGGGGTTGGCCAATCCGGCTTCGCTCAACCCCCGGCCGGGCAGCACGCTGACGCCGTCGCCGCCCAAATGAACCGCACCGTTGCCGGCGTGTGACGGCAGCAGGCCCAACGGATCGCCCGACGGAGCAACCGCCGCCGACAATACCGCCACCGTCCGCTGGGCGATTTCTTCCAACGTATCGGTGACCGCAAACGGGATGCGAATCGAGCTGACCGATTGCAGCGAGTTGTTGCTGTCGTACTCGAAGGCTGCGGTTCGGCCGTTGTTCGTCACGGTAAAGATGGCGCCATCCGTCAGCGTCGCGCCGTCGATGATCAAGGTCAGCGGTCGCGGCAACTGCAGGACCGCCGGCGTCTGCGGCGCGCTGGTGGTCACGCGCAGCGTGCCCGCCGTGCTGACCGCGAAGCCGTTCGAATCATCGTCGTCGCCCCGAGCGTTGCCGGATACCTGCCCGTCGCGTTCGGCATCGACGCGTTGGCCCAGGTACAGGGCGGGTTCCGTGACGATGTGGACGGCGCCGTTCAAGCCCAGAGTGGTCGGATAACGGCCGCCCGCCGTTTCCGGAGCGTCGCCAAAGTCCATGTTGACATTGCCGACGACGATCGTCATCTGCGTGTCGCCCGACAGCAGGTTGGCTTTCAAAGGATTGCCGGCTCGGTCCTCGACCGGCAATCGCCGCTCGCTGCTGACGAACACAGGGGCCAGATCGGTCAGCTGCAAGGCTTCCCGGATCAGCACCACATCCCCCCCGGCCGGCTGTGCTGTGACGTCGAGCGCACTGCCGTTGATGGCCGCGATGACCGCGACCGCCACTTGCGTCCCGTCGAACGGGACCAACTGTTCTTCCGGAGGTCGCGTAAAGTCTTCGGTGTACAATCGGACGGGCACAGGGATGGCCGCCGAGATACCGGCGGTTCCGAGTCGCGCGAGTCCCGATTGGGAAACGTCCAACGTGTGCCGCGAGGTGCCGTCCGTCAACTCGCCCAACAAGACCACTCCCAACCCGGCGTTGACGGGATTCAGCCCGGACAACGGCGCATTCTGGATCGCTGCCACGATCACGTTGGCCAGGTTGTCCAGCGTCGCGGACTCGACACCCGGTTGGCCGACCGTTCGGAGGCCGCTGCCATTGATGTTCGCGATATGCTGCGACGTGCCGTCCAGCGGTTCGCCCAGCAGGACGATACCCCGGCCTTGGTTTTCCGGATTCAGGCCTGTCAGCGCGGTCGATCGGATCGCCGCGACAATCGCTACCGCAATGTCGTTTGTCGTGCCGGTGTCGCTGCGGAATCGGACCGCGACGTTCGCCCCAGTAACACCGGGACTGCGGGACAAATCGTCGAACTCGAAGGTCACCGTCCGCGTACCATCCGCGATCGTGAACGTCTGGCCGTCGAACAGGAACGGGCGCCCGCTGCCGTCGTTGGTCACCCGCGGTGTCCCGTTGGCGTTGGTGGGAATCCGCAGTCCGTATCGCGAGCTGTGGTAGGCCACCACGATATTCGGCGCCGTGGTCAGCCCACCGCCGACAGGGGCGTCCAAATCGTCCAACTCGAACGTGATCGTCCGCGTCCCGTCGCTGATCGTGAATTTGTCCCCGTCCTTGAGGTAGGGCGTCCCGCTGCCGTCGTCGAACATCCGCGGAGCGCCGGCTCGCGACGGGATACGCAACCCGAATGCGGGACTTACGCCAGGCTGACCGGTAAGGGTCAGGCGGCTCCGTGACACGTCCACGATATGCACGTAGGGCACGCCGCCCAAATGGACTCGCCCGTCCCCGATCGGGACCGCATCCAACCCCAGCTTGGCCAATTCGATCGCGGCCCCAATGCGGGCGGCGATCTCGGCGTTCGTGTCCGACGCTCGGAACGGAATCAGCGTCGCATCCGGGTTGTCCGGCAGGCCGTCGGCGTTCGCATCGACGCGCTGGCCGTTATTGTCCAACTCGAAGGTCACGATCTTCGTGCCGTCATCCACGTAGAAGCTGTCCCCGTCCGCCAACCCGATGGCCTGCCCGGATTGCTGGGCGGACACCGGAAGCAATGTCAGGGTTGGAGCCCGATTCTTGTCGACGCGATGGATCTCGGTGGCGCCCAAGTGGACGATGCCTTCGCCGATATGACGCGGGCTTAATCCCATGTCGGCGAAGATCAATTGCTCGACCATGGCTTCGGCGATCTGCTCCGGCGTGCTGGCCACGTTGAAGCGGATCAAGAAATTGTCCGGAATTCCGTCCAGGTTGTTGTCCGTCCAGACGTTGTTGCTGTCGAACTCAAAGACGGCCGTCTTGACCGGCATCCCGGGGACAGTTCGCCGCACGGTAAACGATGCGCCGTCGGCGATGCCGCCCAGCGAGCCGCCGGCCTGGGGCACGACCAGCGTCAGCGTCTGCGGGACGCTGAGCGTGTAGCCGATGTCGATCTCGAAGCTCTCGCGGCGGCCGGTCCGATCCAGCACCACGAACGCATCGCCGTCGCTCAGGTCCGTTCCCGACTTGTTCACCACGCGGAAGTGGTCCGTATTGTTGATCTCGACGGTGTAGATCCGGTTCGGCTGCCAGATCCCGGCCAACGGAGTGAGCACGATCGTGTCGCTGGTGCTGTTGTAGCTGAACGAATAATCGATTCCGTCCACCAGCGGTATCCCGTCTCGCTTGAGAATCACGTTACTGGAGACGACCGAAAGATCCTCCACGCCCGAGCCGAGATTCGGGTCGGCGGGCGGCACGCCGTCGACCAGACGGATGCGGAAGCTGGATTGAGTTACCGAGCCGTCCAATTCCAGGACGGCCGTCGCCGAATTGAGGTCCAGTCCGTCCGCGTCATTGTCGCGCGGGCTGATCGCCACGACCGTCGGGCCGACGAAGTCCGAGCGGTCCAGTCCGCCGCGGTCGACAAACACGAATTCGCCGAACCCGGCAGGCGTCTCGACACTGGGGTCGTCCACCCGCAGCTGTCCGGTCAGATCGGTTTTTGGAGCCAGGATCGGAGAGGCCGAAATCCCCAGGAAACTCTTCACCTGCTGGATATCGAAGCGTTCCAGCAACGAGCCCACCGAGCTGTCGATGGCCGGGGACAGCGGCGCCAAGTAGAAATTGCGGCTGGCCACGTCGCGAAACAGCGGATCGGCGGTGTTCAACTCGATCCGGAAATCTTCGTTCAAGAACGCGGCGTTCAGGTTCGCTTGGTTGCCTTGGTACAGCGTGCCGCCGATCACGGTGCCCGCCTGTTGCGAACTGAGGTCCACGTTGATCCCCGTCGCCAGCCCGGCGACGATGTTGTTCAACAAGGTCGGACTGGCGTTATTCTCCACGGTGATCCCCACGCCCAGCCCACCGCTGAGCGTCCCCACGATGGCCTGGGAGAACCCGTTGAAGAACGTGCTGGGACTCTGCCGGAAAGCATTGATACTGAACAGCGCGCCGCCGGATTGCCGGGCGAATTGGCCGTATCTTTCCGCCGTGTTTCCGGCAAACGGGGAATTCGGGTCCAGCGTGATGCCGAAGAACGACGCCGTGGATGTCTGCAAAGCCGTCAAGGCCGCTGTGAACTCCGTCGCTGGGCTGTCGTCGTCCTCGTCCGTCATCATGATGTTCAGGATCTCTGCGCCCACGCGATACGAGAACGTCGTCGCCGGATTGATGGCGTTCAGGGCCTCCAAGACCGCCTGGCTGCCGTATTCGGTGGCGCCCGACGTCGGGAAGGTATTGAACGGACTGCCAGGGGCCACGAAGGTCGTGAACGTGACCAGATCCTGGATCTGTTGCGCGCCGCTGTTGGGATTGTTAGCTGGAAAAGTTACCAAGCCGTACCGCGCGTCCAGATTCGCCGCCCGCATCTGGGCATCGAGTTTGTCGATCTGCCGCCGCAATTCAACGATATCATTGGCCATGCCCGCCGAGGTGGCGATCATGAAGACAACGTCCACCGGCGCGGCTTCCGGATTCGGCTGCACGCCGCCGTAGATCGTGTTGTTGACGATCCGGCCGAAGGGCACGGCGGCGGTCTGCTGCGTGCCAGGGTTCGTGTCGCCGGCAAAGCGAATCCCGCCCTGGGTGTTGTACGCCAACACGTTGTTCATGATGACGACGCCGGGAGCCAAGCTTTCGGTGTTCAACTTGGGCGTGTTCCGCACCGGCCCCATTCGCGGAATATCGCTGTCCTGGCCCTCGCGCCGGGCGGCAGCCGAAACGATGCCGTACTGGGCGGAATCGGTGATCATGTTTCCAAAGATCAAGACCTGGCCCTGATCACGGAACAGATTGGAATCGCCCCGCTCGTCGAACAGGATGAAATCGGCGTGGGTCGAACGGCCGAACGAGATCTCGATCTGATAAAAGCCCGTCGTGCCGCTTTCGACACCGCTGCCCGGCCGCGTCGGGTCGTAGGCGATGTTGTCGTCCGCGTTGTACTTGCCGTTGCGGTAGTTCACACCGCTGACGCCGATGTAATACGTTCCGGATTGAACCGGCTCGAACTCGAAGTACGGGTCGAAACGAGCGAACTCCAGGGGGCCCCGGGCGTCGTCGCTGAAGGCAACCTCGTTGCCGTTCTGGTCGAAGATCCGCAGGTAGGCATCCAGGTTGGAACCGATCTCAAAGGCGTCGACGTCGATTCGCAACACCTGCCGCGCCGCCAGGTCGACGCGGAACAAGTCCACGTCCAGTCCGCGGCGGAGCGGGAAGTTCTCGTTGTCGCCGATGTAGCCGCGACCGATGAACGGCGCCGAATCCAGCCCCACAATCCCCGTCGGCGTCGCTGTCGCGAGCGAATCGTTCTCTTCCCGCACGTCGTTGGCATGAACGTACAGCGTCACGGGACCGAACAGATTGACCCGCGCACTGGTGCTGTACATCGGACTGCCTTGACCCATCAGGGTGCCGTCGGCGATGGCCGCCGTTACATCCAGCACCGCTTGAGCGTCGGGGCCGTTGATCGCGTCGCGGACGCGCTGGGCGATCACGTAATCCGGTTCGGCGGGGGTAAACGGAATCGCCAACCGCCCCGGCTCCGGCTCGTTGTTGGGAATCGTCGTGTCCAGGTACTCGAACACCACGTGCCGCACGCCGTCACTGAGCGTGAATGTCTGGCCGTCGGCGATGTCCAATCCGCGCTGCACGATCAGCGTCTGGCCGACGCCCATGCGATCGTTGGTATCAAAGCTGCGCAACAGGGGCGAGCTGACGTTGGGACCCGGCCGGATCTCCAGCTGGTACGGGCCCTCCGTCCGGCCTTGACCGTCCGGATTGGCGACGAAACTCGACGTGGCCCGGGACGCCGCATTGCTCACCGCTTCGCCGCGTTCCGCAAATCCGATGATGAAATCGTCCAGGTACAGCCCTTCCCAGATGTTGTCCTGGCCCCGAGCGGGCGAATTGAAGCCGCTGAACGCGTCGCCCGGCAAGTGGGTGTTGGGGTCGATCGTGAAGAAATCGTCGGGGTGAATCGCGTCGTAACCCAAGGGGCCCGGATCGACGACGGTGCGGCCGATGATCCGCAGCAAATCCCGATCCTGCTTGACGATGTCCACGGGCGTTTCCAACCGCAGCGCCGCACCAACGTTCGACGTAAACTGAATGTCCCACGGAAAGGCCGACGTGTGGACCAGACTTACGCGCCGCTGGTCGGCCGTCTGGGCCGCGCCAGCCGTGGCCCGGACGTCCAAGGACAGCGTCCCGTTGATCGAGGTGACGATCGAAAGCGCCACGTCGTGCGCGGTGAAATCGTCGCTGGGGGAAAATCGTACCTGGATATGTGGCGTCTGAGCACCCCGCATTCCGCTGGCGACCAACGGCAAGGCGTCCTCAAAGACCAGTTCAAAGTCCAACGGATTGCCACCCAGATTCACGATCCCGTCGCCCAGGGTGACCGGAGACAGGCCGCGAACGTTATTCGCCACCGCCTGCACGATTCGCTGCGCGATCTGGTTTTGCGTATTGGTGGACTGGAAGGAAATCGCCAGACGGCCCGGAACCACGACCCCGTTGTTGTCAAACTCGAACACGTAGTCGGTGCCCGAGACCAAGTCACGGATCGTGAACGTCTCCTGATCGATGACGCCACCCGCCCCGCCGCCGGGCTGCGGTACGCGGAACTGCAGCGGCGGAAACGCCGGGTCGATCTCCAAACTGGTGCTCAGCGTCAGCACGTCGCTTTCGTCATTGCCGCCCACGTCAATCAGGCCGTTGCCCAAGTAGGTCGGGACGATGCCCAGGAAGGACACGCCCGGCGACATCGCCGAGACGGTGGCCAAGGCGATTTCGTCGCGGGTCATGGCGTCGGTGATGATGATCGGAATGCTGCCCGGTGTTACCGTGCCATCCTTGTCGTACTCGAACCGCTTGGTCACCGCCCCCTCGGTCACAAAGAACGCCTGACCGTCGGGCACCGCTCCGCCCGTCCCCAGCTTGGCAATCGCCGGAGCGTTGGTCGTGTCCACATCGTGCAACTCGGTGCCGCCGATGTGAATCAGGCCGTTGCCCAGATGCCGGGGGGACAATCCCAGCGATGCACGATTGATTTCGAGGATGATCGAGCTGGCGATCTGGTGCGGCGTACTGCCGGCGGATACAAAGACCGGTGCGTTGCCCGGTAAAACGGTGGGATCGATGGTTAATTCCAACGTCGCGACGGTGGTGCCATCGGTAATGAACAGCCGCTGGCCGTCCACCAGCGAGTCGCTGCTGCCCGTTTGGGACAAGTGCGTCGCCGAAGTGTTCAGCGTGACCCGCGTAAACGGACTGGTATCGTACGCCACGGACCCCAGATGGACCCGCGCCGCACCGGTCGTCTTGACCGGATTCAGATTCAAGCCGGACACCGCCCGCAGCCGCGCCAGGATCCGATCGGCAATCTGGTCCTGCGTATCCAGGGGGCTGAACGGAATCAAGATCGAGCCCACCAGGCTGGGGCCATTGCCGCCGGGAACCGTGACGATGTTCTCGAACTCGAACAGGAAGTTCGTGGTTCCTTCGCTGATGGTGAATTCGTCGCCGTCGCGAACAGCGGCACCGCCGCTGGGCGGCGCCTGCAGCGCCAAAGGGCCGGTCTGGAACAGCGCGTTGGGAACCAACGGGAACGCCAAGGTGACCGCGCCCGGAGGCGACAGATTGACCACCCCCGCGCCCACATGGACGGGGTTCAGGACCAGACCCGGAACGTTCGCTAGCGCAGCCACAATGCGATTGGCCAGCTGGACCTGAGTGTCCGCAGGATTGAAGCCGATCAGAATCGAACCGATCCGGTGCGCGCCGTCCCCGCCGGGCACGGTGACGATGTCTTCGAACTCGAAAATGTACGTCGTGGTCCCCTGGGTGATCGTAAAGTAATCACCATCCCGGACATCTCCGCCGCCGCCCGCCGGAACTTGCAACGACAGCAGGCCGATCTGTCGGAGACTATTCGGTGCCGTCGTCGGCAACTGCAGTCCAAACCGTGCGCTGCCGCCCAGGTCGATGTTGCCCGTGCCGCCCAACATCGTGGGCTCGACGAACAGACCGGAGTTGGCGATCTCGGCAACCAGCGCACGGCCAATGGCCTCGGACGTATCGGTGGGCGCGAACGGAACGGCACGATTCCCCGGCGCAACGCCATTGCCGAAGAAGATATTCTCGAACTCGAACGTCACGGTATTTTGCCCGTCCGAGAGGACGAACGTCTCGCCGTCCAGGATCCCGCTGGGCGGGACGTGAATCGTCAACGGATTCGGCAACTGCATGGCCAGCGTGGCGGGCAACTGCAGCGTCACCGCCGGCGCCGTGCCCGGCCGAGCCGCTTCGAGCACGAGCGCACTGCCCGGACTAATCGTCAGATCCGCCCCGCGCGAGCCGCCGACTTGCACCCGATTGTCCGTCAACAGCCGAGGCGTCAAGTTCAGCGAGGCTCGCAACGGATGGTTCTGCAGTACTTGAACAAGGGTCCGCGCGATGCTCAACGGGCTGTCGGTCTCCCGAATCGGCACGGCCGTCGCCGTCCCCGGCGGCAGCGTCAAGAGTCCGTCCTTGTCGAACTCGAAGGTCGCCGCCACCATGCCGGACGAGTCCCGGATCGTGAAGTACTCGCCGTCCTCGATGCCACCGTCGGCCACCGAACCGCCACCCCGCGGCACGGCCAGCACAAAGCCGCTGTCGAATTCGTAGATCACCGGGGCATGGACGCCATCTTCGATCATGAACGTGTCGCCGTCGCGGTAGCTCAGTCCGGTTTGGGTAACCAGCGTCGGATTGCTGAATAACTGCTCCAGCACGCGATCGAGCGAATTGGCAACTTGGATGCGAGTCATGTCCGTGTGGAACGGAACCAGTGCCCGGTCTCGTGCCGTCGGGTCGTTCCAGCCCTGCCGCCCTTCGATCAAGACCGACGAGGCCGGGCCGGAGCTGAACGTCACACTCGCCAGCCCTTCGACGTTGATCCGGTTCGTGCGGAAGTCTTCCGGGCGGACGGCGGGGTTGTCATATCCCAGGTTGGCGTTCATGTGCGGGATGACGGTTGCGGCCAGCTGGCCACGACGCACCGCATCCTCGATCGCCAGGAAAATCCGTTCTGCCACATCGTTGGGCGTCTGGACGCGATCGACGTAGATCGGCACGATGCCCTGCGGCCGCAGGGCCGTCGCCCCCGGCGAGCAGGCCACCGTGTTGGGCGGAACCAAGGTGCCGGCCAGTGCGATGACATCGTCGTTCGGGAACGCCAGTTGCATGGCGGAAACGTTCAGCCCCGACGTGTTGATGACGCTGATCAAGCCCGGCCGCGCGCCGGCGGCCAGCGGCGGATCGACCACCACGTTCGGGCCACCGTTGATGATTTCATCGACCGTGTCGGTGGGGAAGAACGGTACGGCGATGTTCAGCGGATTGACGCCGGGCGTGCCCGTTAGCCGGAGACTGGGCACATTGGTCACGTCGATGGTGTGCTCGGTTCCCCCCGCCGCATCCAGCACCGTCAGCATCCCATCTCCCAAGGCTGCCGCTCGCAGCGGCGTCGTGCTGTAGCCCGCATTGATCGCATCGGCGATTCGCTCGGCAATCTCGTCCGCTGACTTGGCCGTGCGAGTCTGCGTCACGCCGAACGGACCGCCGGTGTTCAGCACATGAACCGGCCGCGTACCGCCCAATACGATGGCGCCGTTCACCACCTCACCCGCCGCCATGCTCGGCAGCGTCAGCCCCAGTACCTGGCCGTTGTTCAGCCCGTCGGCGCCGTCCAACGCGACGATGATGCGCTCGGCCATTTCGTCCCGGGTCGGCGGCGTGAAGCCGGCGGCGATACTCGGCGCCGTCGTCGCGTCAACCACCGTTCGGAACGTCGTATTATCCAGTACCACGATCCCGCCGCCCAGATTCTTGGCGTTCAACTGCAACACGCCAAACTGGCCCATGACGGCCGTTGCCACGCGTTCCGCGAGGACGTCCTGCGTAGTGAAATGGTCGAACCGGATCACATTGGGAGCGCTAGCCACTCCGTTGCTGTCAAACTCGAACACCACGGGAGCGATCGCCCCCAGACCGTCGGGATCGATGCGGAACGTCTCGCCGTCCTGCACGCCCCCCACCCCGCCGCCGGCCGCGGGCAGCAGCAGCGTGCGATTGTTGGCCGCATTGATGGGCAGATTGGCCGGATTGATCCGTGTACCGTCTTTGTCAAATTCGAATGTATAGGTCGTCGTCCCGTTCGACAGACTCATCATATCGCCGTCGCCGATCTGCGCACCCGTCAACGGCACGAGGATCGTGAGATCGTCGGCCACATTGATGATATTGGTCCCATTGTCTGGGCCTGGGATGCCGTCGACATCGATCAGCACACCGTTCTTGTCAAACTCGAAGGCGATCGGCAAATTCGGGCCGTCGCCGTCCAGATCGACAAGCAAAATGTCCATGTCATTGATGCCGCCGCTGCCCGTTGTCGGCACGGTCAGGATAAAGCCGCTGTCAAACTCGAAGGAACGGATCGTCGTGCCGTCGCTGATGGTGAACACGTCGCCATCAAACAACCGCGAACCATCGGTGACCACCATGTCCGACGAGGTGAGCGTGTTGCTGACGAACCGCAACACGGCCGTGTTGCCCAGTTCGTCCGTCAAGGTCATTTCTTCGTTGACGGGAATGGCAGCTCCCGTCGGGGCCACGATCGTCAGGCCGCTGTCAAACTCCAGCACGTACGGGCCGATTTGCGCCGTCTGGCCGTCCTGAATGAAGATTCCCGCGACGGCGCGAATCTCTTCGCCCGCCGCCGCGTTGCCGACGTTCAAATCGCCGGCCGTGCTGAAATCGACGCGCAACCGGAGATTGGTCCGGCCGGTGTACTGATCCAGAGGAATGCGGACTTGACGCCAGTCGTCGACGTTCACGCCTTGGACGCGGTCACCGTCGAACAACTCCTGGACGTCGAAATACTGGTTCGGATCGTCCGCCGCCCGGGCCGCGCGATAAGCCGCATCGAAGTCCTGCAGTTCGTCGTCAACGAGACCGTTGCCGCGATATGAATTGTTCGTGGCCAGCAGTTGCCAATCCCCATTGTTGTCCGAGATGTAGACGCGGACCGCATCTCGCATCATGCGGCTGGAAGCCGAATTCACCGGTTCGCTGCTGTCGTTCTCCGTGTCCAGGTAGTAGCTGAAGTACAGCACGGGCTTGTCGGCAGCCGCGTAGCCCTTGAGGCTGAATTCGTTGCTGACCATCGATCCCTGGGCGCCGCCCGGAAAATCGTAACTGCGGGGCGCCCCGGCCACGTTGCCTTGGCCGAAGTGAATGCTGGCAGTGCCGTTCTGGTAGTTTTCGTGGCCGGGAGTGAATTGCTGCTTGTCGACCGCGATCAGGTTGCCAACCTGGTTGGCGATCCCCAGTCGCACGTCCATGGGGGTGGCAGCCACCAATTGGGGTCCGATTGTTGGCGTCCGATGGAACAGGTTCGTATCCAGCGTCGAAAACGCCAATCCGCGGACCTCGGTCGCATGCGGGCCCGTGCTGACACTGGTCGCGCCGTTGACGAACACCGGCTGGGCTTCGCCCGCCGTATTGAAGGCGTACAGTCTGCCCGCCGAATCCGTGGCGAATAGCAGGTTGCGATAGGCCCCGTTCTCGACGTTCGGCGGACCGGCGGTCAAGCCGGAAAAACGGATGCCCAGTAGATCCTCGCGCGAAGTGGCGATGTACGTGGTCCGCACGTCGTCGTCATTCCCGACGGTGTTGAAAGGATCATTGATCCGGTACAGGCCGCCCTGGTCGCTGACGGCGTAGACTTGCCCGTTCAGCGTGGCGATGCCGGTCACCTGGCCGCCCGGACCTTCGCCCTTGGCGATAATCGACGAGTTATTGATAATGCTGCCGCGATTCAAACGCACGTACGATCCCCGTGCGGCGGCGACGATCCCGAACGGGTTGTTCAGCGTCCGGTTGATCACATTGGCCACGCGGTTGGCCAATCCCAGCACCGGTGGACCATCAGCGACCCCGTTGATGTCGCGATCGACAACATGGTTCTCCGGCCAGTCGTCGGCCAGCACGGGCACCCGCACGTTGCCCGAGGACACGCCGTGCGAACTGGTGGCGACCGGACGCCAGACCTGCGGCAAGCCCGGTGTGCTCATGCCGGAGAAATCGGCGTTCTTCGCGTCGGGGAAATTGATCCGATTCAGGAAGCCACCCGCACCCCAGGCCCCGTCCGTCAGGTCGACGTCGATCACCGGACCGACGACCGCAGCCACCCGCGTGGCAATGATGTGATCGGTCATGTTCCGACCCGGAGGCGGCGGAGCGGACGGCTGCACCGTGTAATCCGACGGCAGGAAGGGGGTCAGCCGAGGATTCGGGTTGTAGATGTCGTAAGACTCTTCCACGTTGGTGATCAGCGTGAACCCTAGTCCAAAACTGGTGATGTCCCGGATCGCCGACGTTCCCGGCGTAAAGAGAATCCGGTCGCCATTGATCACGATCCGATCGTTGACGGATTGGGTCGTGAAGTCGATTCCGTATTCCTCGATCACCACGCGGTCGCGGATGCCCACGCGGACGACGGCGCTGGGGATGGCCGCCTGGACCGCCCCGGCGATCCGTTGGGCCATGACATTCGCAGCGGTTGCCGGGATGGCCGGATTGGCGTTGGGATCCCCGGGATCAAAAGCAATCCGGAAGTTCCCCACGGCCACGCCCGCCGGTCCATACCGCACGTCATCGTATTCAAAGGTGTACCTCCGACCGTGGCTGACGAACGAGAACGTGAGGCCATCCGCCAGCTGATTGCCGGCCAAGGCCTGTTGGACCTGCTTGTTCCCCGATGCCTGCTGGATTGCCACGTCAATGCGGCTGATGACCTGGGCCGCGGTGAAGCTCGGTCCGGGAATGATGAATTCGATCGGCACCGCAGTCGGGTCGCTAACCCCCGGTCGACCGCTGTCGGAGATATTCGCAGCGGTGGACGTGTCCAGCACGTGGTTGCGGCTGCCGGCCGGAATACCGTCGTCGCCGCCCAGGTGTACCAGGCCATCGCCCAGATAAGTCGGTGTCAGGCCGAGGTTTTGCGCGAGAATCGCCGCCGCAATATTGGCTCCGATCTGGTCGTGGGTCGCGGCCTGCGAGAACGCGATCGGGACGTGGGCGGGATCCGCCAAAACCCCGTCGCTGTCCATCTCGAACCGCACCGTCCGAAAGCCGTCGCCAATCCGGAAGACCTGGCCTTCGGTAATGCCGCCCGCCACGCCGCGCGACGTGATGCTGGGCGCGTTGGAGGTGTTTAGCGAATTCGCCGCCGTGCTGCCCAGATGGACGACCCCGCCAGGCTGCGCCGTGGGGTCCAGATTCAACTGCAGGACCGGGTTGCCGATCACCGCCACGATCTTGGCCGCCAACTGGTCCGCCGTGTCGGAAACCGAGTAGCTGATCACCTGGGCCGCTGGCACCGACACCCGTCCATCGCGGTCGAACTCGAACGTCAGACTGACGCCGGTGGCCGAATTACCGATTGTGAATCGCTCGCCGTCGTTGATTGCCCGGCCGCCAATGGTAGGCATTTGCAGCAGGTAGCGAACCGGAGTGATCAGCGTGTATCCGGTGTCGAACTCAAACTTCTGGAAGTAGCCGCCGCTACTGAGGAAGAAATTATCGCCATCGCGGATTTGCGACCCATTGATGCCTTGCAAAATCGGCGCCGCGCCGGCAGTGCCGCGCGCCCGCACCCCGTTGGCGCCGGGCGAGACGGACACGGCGAAATCGCCTTCCATCGAGACTCGCCGCCCGGGCGCATGGGCGATGATATTCAGGGCGCTACCATTGATCGCGGCCGCCAAGTCGCTGGCGATTTGCAGGGCCGTCGTGCCGCCGCCCACGGCAATCTCCGTCGCATTCGGATCGGTACGAGGCGGCGTGCCTTGCCCGCGGTCCCAACGAAACTCGAAACTCACACTAATCCGGCCGTCGTTCACCGTCACGACTGCCCCGTCCACCATCGCCCCGCTGCCAAAGATCTCGATCACCGAACCGACGTCCATCTGGAAGATGTGGTCGTCCAGTTGAAAGAAATTGCCGTCCCGGATCGAGACGTCGCCGGCCACGTTGATGAACTGGGT